>Ga0247735_1000013_pt1 | contig 258654 bp, 226 predicted proteins | sample UWRJL178409R2_FD_180934 | JGI IMG/M metagenome (GOLD analysis project Ga0247735, IMG submission 180934) | Plant litter microbial communities from Arlington Agricultural Research Station in Wisconsin, United States - UWRJ-L178-409R-2 | ecosystem: Environmental > Terrestrial > Plant litter >... | reverse complement strand
AGGAAGTGACGGTCGTGAGAGATGATGATCATCAGGCTGTTGCGCTGGGTCAGAATGTTTTCCAGCCAGCGAATGGTGTTGATGTCCAAGTGGTTGGTCGGTTCGTCGAGCAACAGCACTTCCGGATCGGAAAACAGTGCCTGAGCGAGCAATACGCGCAGCTTCCAGCCGGGCGACACTTCACTCATCGGGCCAAAGTGTTGATCGATGCCGATGCCCAGGCCAAGCAACAACTCACCGGCACGGGACTCGGCCGTGTAGCCGTCCATTTCAGCGAATTCGGTTTCCAGCTCGGCTACAGCCATGCCGTCTTCTTCGCTCATTTCCGGCAGCGAATAGATGCGATCACGCTCGGCCTTGACCTTCCACAGCTCTTCGTGACCCATGATCACGGTGTCGAGCACCGTGAATTCTTCATAGGCGAACTGATCCTGGCGCAATTTACCCAGGCGCACATTCGGCTCAAGCATCACCTGGCCACCCGAAGGCTCAAGATCGCCGCCCAGAATCTTCATGAAGGTGGACTTGCCGCAGCCGTTGGCGCCGATCAGGCCGTAACGGTTACCGGCACCGAACTTGACCGAGACGTTCTCGAACAGGGGTTTAGCGCCGAACTGCATGGTGATGTTTGCTGTGGAGATCAATTACCTTACCTTCAATAGCTTGGATGTGGCTTGTGTAAGCCGATTACCGATTTGATACCCGTTTTCGTCTCTGTGCCGGAGCGATTGATACTCAGGTTCGAGGCCATTCTTTGGGCCATATCTAGCCAGCATCTGCGACACGCGGGGTCGGATGACTGGAAATGAATGCGGGATTCATGCCGAATTTGGCGCGCATTGTCGCATAGGTGAGGCGACAGTTGTATGGCGGGCTTGGTTGATTCCTCTGACAACTCCAGAATTGGGGTATGTCGTTAACAACGCAGCACCTGTAGGAGCGAGCTTGCTCGCGATGCGGTCTGCTATTCGATGAAGATGCTGGCTGACCTGGCGCCATCGCGAGCAAGCTCGCTCCTACGAGTTCTGTATTTTTTTGACTGAACTGCCATTCTCACGCGGCTGTCTAGTAAGGGTCGCTTCCGGATTCGGAAGCCAGTCTCTGGAGAACAGCCCTTGAATATTTTTGAAGCCTTGCGAGAAAGCCACGAGCGCCAGCGCAACTATGCCGACATTCTGGTGCAGACCCACGGTGACACTGCCGAACGGGTGGAGGCCTACAAGCAGCTCAAGGCGGAGCTTCAGGCTCATGAAACGGCTGAAGAACGCTTCTTTTATATACCGTTGATGGAACATGACAGTGGCGTGGATCTGAGTCGCCACGCCATCTCTGAACATCATGAAATGGACGAAATGATGGAAGAACTGGACGAGACCGAGATGTCGAGCCCGAGCTGGCTTGCGACAGCCAAGAAACTCTCGGAGAAAGTCCATCATCATTTGAAGGAAGAAGAGCAGAAATTCTTTCAGATGGCGGGCAAGATCCTCGATGACAAACAGAAAGAATCTCTGGCTGGGCAATACGTCAAAGAATACGAAGTGCAATTGGCTGAAGCCTAAGCCTGACGGGGAGTGCGCATGCCCCGGCGTGCGCTGGCTCTGAGCGTGTAGAATCCGCTTCTTTATCTAAAGGAATGTCATGAAGCTTTTGATTTCGGTGCTGGTCCCCGCAGCGCTGGCCGTCGCAGTGCTCGCAGGATGCACGTCCCCGTCAAATCAAGCCCGCCTGGGTGGTCCCTACAAGTCGTATTCCAGTCACAAGACTGCCGCTGTCGTCGCGCAGTGCATTGAATACGCGTGGCAGGACGAAGCGCTACTGGGCAGCGAAGCAGATGCCTTCATGCAGTCAGGCAAGGATGGCTTCACGATCTACAACACGGGGGCGGAGTTTTTCGTCGACGTGAAACCCGCCGGTGGCGGTGCGGCTGTCAGCTACTTCGCGCCACCGACCAGTCAGTCGGCAGAACGCCGCGGTGCTGCCTTGGCAACTTGTCTGTAGTCAACGACATAAAACGCGTACAAAAAAAATGGCCCGGTCAGACCGGGCCATTTGCTGTCGCCAATTAATCAGTTGTCGTCGGAACCTGCTGCACCGCCGCCAGTACCGTTAGGCCCGTTTTTGTTCGGGCCGCCGGTTTTACCTACGGCACTGCCGGTGGTGCCACCATCGGTGGACTTGCCCGCGCCGGCATCGGAGCTGCGGCCGTATGCGTCAGCTTTTTTGGTGCTGCCGTCGGGAGCAGAGGGATTTGTTCCTGGTGGCATGGCTGATCCCTGGACACCGCCGGTTTCAGGTTTGACTGGGCCGGAGCCCGCTTCGCCCGCTGCGAACGCGGACCCGAAAGAGATGGAAAGCAGTCCTGCAAGGAAAAGGCTAGTCATCTTTGACTTCATCATGGTGCGTCTCCAAATTATGGGCGTTACCCGATATTGGTCATTTGATAGATGGCAGGGTGCCCTGGAGGGCGACGAACGGTCATCAGCCTCAGGGCGTCAAGCCATTCATTTCGCAATATTGAAGCCAATCCATCCCGGCCATCTGGGCCACCTCTTTATGCACCTCTCGGCGTTGGGCTTCGTACTCTTCGGCGGTTTGCGCCGTCAGCTGCAAGGTCAACTCCCAGGCAAACAAGCCCTGCCGCTCGGCTTCTTCCTCAAACGCCTCATGCAGGCGCTCTTCTCGATACTGCTCTCGCGTCATACCTGCAGCCTGTGCTGCCAAAGGGTTGAGCCTTGCAAGTTCCTGCTCCAGTTCCGGGTGCCGGGCGAGGAATATTTCCAGTGCAAGTTGATGAGGATGTTCTGCTAAAGCCATTGGATCTCCGTTTTGCTGGCAACGTCTGGATGCCTGTCTGAACTGATGATAGTCGCTCAACCGCGGTGCAGCTTTCACTGGAGGGCGAGCTTATCCGGTAGACAGCGATGGCGGCGACGCGTTGGTTTTTTTCGTGAACCGATTGTGGCAGACTCGGGTTTTATTCCTTTGTTGCAGAACTTGTTCCGCTATAGCGGAATAGGTTTTCAGCAATGACCCTTTTTTAGGAGAAACAGCATGAGCATCACTCGTTATGGCGCTGGAAGCGTTGCCGGTGGCGGTCAGCCTCGTCCTTTCGCACGAGCTGTGGAGGCCGATGGCTGGCTGCATGTGTCCGGGCAAGTGCCCGCCCATGAGGGGGAAATTATCGTCGGCGGCATCGTCGAGCAGACCCGCAAGACCATGGACAACCTGGTGGCTATCCTGACCGAAGCTGGTTACGGCCTTGAGGATGTAGTGCGGGTTGGTGTGTGGCTGGAAGATCCGCGGGATTTCTGGAGCTTCAACAAAGTTTTCGGCGAATACTTCAAACCTGAGCATGCCCCGGCCCGCGCCTGCGTACAGGCCAGCATGATGGTCGATTGCAAGGTCGAGATCGATTGCGTCGCGTACAAAAAGAAGGCTTGAGGCCCGGAGCCTCAAAAAGTGGATAACCCAGACATGACCGAAGACACCATAAAACGCCGGGCGCGGGGGCTGGATCGAGCCTTCGACATCCTTGATTTCCTCAAGGAAAAGGGCGCTCCGTTGCGGCCAAACGACATTGCCAACGGCATCGGCAGCCCCAAATCCACGGTGTATGAACTGGTGGCATCATTGCTGGAACGGCGCATCCTTGAACCTGTTGGTACCGAAGGTCATGTCTATCTGGGCCGCCAGCTGTATTTCCTGGGTCAGGCTCATTTACGCCATTTCGACTTTACGCGGGAAGCTCAGATCTGCCTCAGCGATATCGTCAGACAGACCCGAGAAACCGCGCAGATGTGCCTGCTCAACGGCCGCAAGTACACCGTGGCACTGATGCAAGAGGGTGAACGGCATTTCCGCATCTCCTCCAATATTGGCGAGAACGCGCCAATTCCCTGGACCGCTTCCGGCCGCTTGTTACTGGCCCATTTGTCCGATCAAGCCATCGCCGATCTGATTGACGCCGATGATTTCATTCTGCCCGGTGGCGAGCGGCTGCCCATGGCAACGTTTCTCGGCGAGATCCGCAAGGCGGGCGAAGAAGGTTTCTTCTCCTTCGACAGCGTTGCCGACACCTTCACCCATTGCTTTGCTGCCCCCGTCAAAGATAGCGACGGCGTGTGCATTGCCACGCTGTGCATTGTCGCGCCCCGGGACGACGCCAAAACCCATTACGACGCTTATCGCAGGGTCTTGATCGAGAGTGCCAACGGCCTGGCGCGGCGCATCAGTGAATAGCATCAGTGAACAAAAAATAACCTGGAGAACTGCATGAGCATTGCAAAAGTTGAGAAAGGTGCGGCAACGCCGGGCGACTACATGGTGCGCGACGTCAGCCTGCCGGCACTGGTCATTCATCGCCAGGCGCTGGAGCACAATATTCGCTGGATGCAGACTTTCGTCAGTAACAGCGGCGCGGAACTGGCGCCCCATGGCAAAACCAGCATGGTCCCGGCGTTATTCCGTCGGCAACTGGAAGAAGGCGCCTGGGGCATGACACTGGCGACCGCCGTGCAGACCCGAGCGGCTTATGTACGCGGCGTGCGTCGGGTGCTGATGGCCAATCAGCTGATTGGTACCCCAAACATGGCGATCATCGCAGAGATGCTGTCGGACTCGATGTTTGATTTCCATTGCATGGTTGATCATCCGGACAATGTCGCTGCACTGGGAGAGTTTTTCGCCTCTCGAGGTCTTCGCCTGAACGTGATGATCGAGTACGGCGTGCCGGGCGGCCGCTGCGGTTGTCGCACTGAGCAACAAGTGCTTGAGCTTGCCGACGCCATTGCCGCGCAACCGGCGTTGGCATTGACGGGCATTGAAGGGTACGAAGGTGTAATCCACGGCGAGCAGGCCGTCAGTGGTATCCGCGAGTTCGCCGCGTCCCTGGTGCGGCTGGCCGTACAACTCCAGGATCAAGGCGCATTTAGCCTGGACCGACCGATCGTCACCGCGTCGGGCTCGGCGTGGTACGACCTGATTGCCGAAGCCTTCGATGAGCGTCAGGTGCGTGAGCGATTCCTGGCGGTGTTGCGCCCTGGCAGTTATGTGGTGCATGACCACGGTATCTATAAAGATGCGCAATGCTGTGTGCTTGATCGGCGCAGTGATCTCACCGAAGGCTTGCAACCCGCCATGGAAATCTGGGCGCACGTGCAGTCATTGCCAGAGCCGGGCTTCGCCGTCATCGCAATGGGCAAGCGTGAGGTTGCCTACGACGCCGGTTTGCCCAATCCATTACGCCGCTATCAGGCCGGCAGGCTGGAAGATAAAGGCACGGACATCAGTGCATGCAACGTCACCGCCGTGATGGATCAACATGCCTTTATGACCGTGGCGACAGGCTGCGAGCTGAAAGTTGGCGATATTATCGCCTTCGGCTCATCTCACCCCTGTCTGACATTCGACAAATGGCGCTCGGGCTGTCTGGTGGACGAACAGTTGCAAGTCATTGAAAGTTTCGACACCTGCTTCTAATCAAAGGATTGCCCTGTCATGAGTGAACTCGTTACCCATAGCCAGCCACGAATCGCCTTGATCGGTGAGTGCATGATCGAGTTGCAGCAACATGCCAACGGCGCTCTGCAGCAGAGCTTCGGTGGCGACACGCTCAATACCGCGGTTTACCTGGCGCGCCTGCTCAAGAGCGGTGCGCAGGTGGACTACGTGACAGCATTGGGCGACGACAGCTTCAGTGATGCCATGTGCCAGAGCTGGGAGAAGGAAAACCTGGGGCTGAGCAAGGTGCAACGCCTTCCGGGCAGGTTGCCGGGGCTATATTGCATACAGACCGATGCCAAGGGTGAGCGACGCTTTTTGTACTGGCGCAATGAAGCAGCCGTGCGCGACTGTTTCACCACCGAAAGCGGCGATGCCGTCCTGAATACCCTGGCTGACTACGATGTCCTGTATCTGAGCGGCATCACCCTGGCAGTACTGGGTGAAGTCGGTCGCGAGCGTCTGCTTGCTGCGCTGAAACGCGCCCGGGTTCAAGGCACCCGAGTGGCGTTTGACAACAACTACCGGCCGCGGCTTTGGGCTTCAGTTGATCAGGCGCGCGAAGCTTATCGAGCCTGTCTGGAGCATGTCGACGTCGCGCTGCTGACCGAAGACGATGAGCAAGCGCTGTTTGGCTATGCCGACACGGAACAGTTGTTAGCCGCTTATCGGCAGCGTGATATCAGCGAAGTGGTGGTCAAGCGCGGTTCCCTCAGTTGCCTGGTGGAATCTGCGGGTGAACGCTATGACATTCCGGCACAGCCTGTAACACGAGTGATTGACAGCACCGCTGCCGGGGACTCGTTCAGCGCCGCCTATCTGGCCATGCGCTTGCGCGGTCGCGGTCCGGCCGAGGCAGCACAGGCCGGGCATCGGTTGGCGAGCGCGGTGATTCAGCATCCAGGGGCGTTGATCCCCGACAGTGCCATGCCAACCTTTTGAGCGGATCAGGTCTCAGTCGCGGTAAAACACCTGAACCAGGTGATAGCCAAATTTGCTTTTTATCGGGCCATGGACGGTGCGCAAAGGCTTTTTGAAAATCACCTGATCAATCGCCCCCACCATCTGTCCCGGCCTGACTTCGCCCAGATCACCGCCGCGTTTTCCAGAAGGGCAGGTGGAGTGTTTCTTCGCCAGCACATCGAAGGCTTCGCCTTTGGCAATGCGCTGTTTGAGTTGTTCGGCCTCTTCGGCGGTTTTCACCAGAATGTGGCGGGCTTGGGCTTTCATGGGTCGCAGGGCCTGAAGAAAAAACGGCGGCCATTATCACACAGGTCGCAGTAGGGGATGGGTTGCACATGTCGTCTGCCCTTCGATATGTCCTCTGTTTCAAAAGCTGGATGATCAGTGATTGCGTCCGGTACCGTTCTGCCGCCAAGCTATGCCCATTCGCCTGGTGAACGGTTACTCCAGGTGAACGTTGCAGAAGATGCGGCCTCTATTCAGTCAAATCATTGGTGCGGTGTAGCTTATGGATTTTCCGGCGTTGTTGAGGATTCTGGCCAGCCAGGATGGATCGGACCTTTATCTTTCTACCGGCGCACCGCCTTGTGCCAAATTCAATGGGGTGCTCAAGCCCCTGAGTGCAGAGAAGCTCAAACCCGGGCAAGTGGGCGAAATTGCCCAGAGCCTGATGGATAAAGAGCAGCAACTGGATTTTCATCGTGAACTGGAGATGAATCTGGCCGTGTCCATGGCCGGAATCGGGCGCTTTCGTATCAACATCTTCATGCAGCGCAACGAAGTGTCACTGGTGGCGCGAAACATCAAGCTGGACATCCCACGGTTTGAAGACCTGCATCTCCCGCCCGTGCTGCTTGATGTGATCATGGAAAAGCACGGGCTGGTGCTTTTCGTGGGTGCGACTGGCTCAGGCAAGTCCACTTCACTGGCTTCTTTGATCGACTACCGCAACAGCAATGCCAGCGGCCACATCATCACTATTGAAGACCCGGTGGAATTCATCCATCGGCACAAGAAGTCCATCGTCAACCAGCGCGAAGTCGGCGTTGATACCCGCAGCTTTCATGCTGCGTTGAAGAACACCCTGCGGCAGGCCCCGGACGTGATCCTCATCGGCGAGATCCGCGATCGGGAAACCATGGAGCATGCGCTGGCCTTTGCTGACACCGGTCACCTGGCGATTTCAACGTTGCACGCCAACAATGCCAACCAGGCATTGGACCGGATCATCAACTTTTTCCCTGAAGAGCGCCGCGAGCAATTGCTCCATGATCTGAGCAACAACCTCAAGGCTTTCGTATCGCAACGTCTGGTCAACACCGTGGACGGCAAACGCCGCGCAGCGGTGGAGGTGATGATGGGTACGCCAACCATTCGCGACCTGATCCAGCGCAACCAGCTCAATGACCTCAAAGGCATCATGGAGAAGTCTGGGCACCTGGGCATGCAGACGTTCGACAGTGCACTGTTCGAACTGGCCTCGACCGGCATCATCACCGAAGAGGAAGCGGTGAAATATGCGGACTCGAAGAACAACCTGCGCCTGCGGATGAAGCTGCACGGCGAAGGGGTCACCGCTGCGCCAACCGTTGCTCCGGCCGCCCCGGTGGGCACCAGCAGCGCGAGACCTTCCGATTGGGGGTTGGTGGATGAAGGGGGTCAGGGTGGGCAGAGTTAGATAGGAACGAAGCAATAACTGTAGGAGCTGCCGAAGGCAGCGGAGGCGGTGTATCTGCCATGCCGCCTTCGCAGCCTTCGGCAGCTCCTACAGTAACCGTGTATGCAATACGCCGAGCGCTTACCTCGCCAGCCACCCGCCATCAATATTCCACGCCGCGCCGCGCACCTGGCTGCCTGCATCACTGCACAGAAACAACACCAGCTCGCCCAATTGTGACGGTGTCACGAATTCCAGCGAGGGTTGCTTTTCGGCCAGCAGGTCCTGCCGCGCCTGATCGGCGTCGCCGCTAACAGCCGCCCGGTCATCGATCTGCTGCTGGACCAGTGGCGTCAATACCCAACCAGGGCAAATCGCGTTGCAGGTGACCGGGGTGGTTGCGGTCTCCAAACCGACCACTTTGGTCAGTCCGATCACACCATGTTTGGCAGCCACATAAGCGGCCTTGCCAGTAGAGCCCACCAGCCCATGCACCGAGGCAATGTTGATGATGCGTCCCCAATTTTTGCTGCGCATGCCCGGCAGACAGAGGCGGGTGCTATGGAACACCGAGGACAGGTTGATGGCGATAATCGAATCCCACCGTTCAACCGGGAAATCCTCGACAGCATCCACATGCTGAATGCCCGCGTTGTTGACCAGAATATCGACCCCGCCGAACTCACGTTCGGCGTAGGCAATCATGTCGGCTATATGGTCCGGTTTGCTGACGTCGGCCGGATGATGACCCACCTTGCCGCCGAACTTGCCCACTTCGGCAATTACCGCCGAAGCATCGCCGAAACCGTTGAGAATCAGATTCGCGCCTGACCTGGCGAGACTCAACGCAATCCCCAGCCCGATCCCACTGGTGGAACCCGTCACCAATGCTGTTTTACCTTGCAGACTCATAACCAGTGCCTCACACAATGCCAGTGGCGTAGAAAGTGCCGATCACCACGAACACCGCTAGGGTCTTGATGATGGTGATGCCAAAGATGTCTTTGTAGGCTTCGCGATGGGTCAGGCCGGTGACCGCCAGCAGCGTAATGACCGCGCCGTTATGCGGCAGTGTATCCATGCCACCGCTGGCCATCGCCGCCACGCGGTGCAGGACTTCCAGCGGAATATTCGCGGCATTGGCGGCACTGATGAAGGTATTGGACATGGCCGCCAGGGCGATGCTCATCCCCCCTGAAGCAGATCCGGTGATCCCGGCCAGCAGGGTCACTGTGATCGCTTCGTTGACCAGTGGATTGGGGATGCTTTTCAGCCAGTCCGCCAACACCAGAAAGCCCGGCAGTGACGCGATCACCGCACCAAAACCATATTCGGACGCGGTATTCATGGCGGCCAGCAATGCGCCGCTGACGGCACTTTTACTGCCTTCGGCAAGTCGGCTCTTAATGGCTGTGAAACCAAAAGCCAGGACCATGAGAATACCCACCAGCAGCGCCGCCTCAACGGCCCAGATGGCGGTCAACTTGGCAATCTCGGTTTGAACCGGTGTGGCCATGCCCGGAAGTGCCAGGGTGTGGGTCTTGCCATACCACTGGGGAATCCACCAGGTGAACAGCAGGTTCATAACGCCGACCAACAGCAGCGGCGAGAGGGCAATCCACGGATTGGGCAGTTTGATGTCTTCAGCGGTTTCCGGCTCGTTACGCAGTTCGGTGCCGTAACCTTCGCCCGCCCGTTGTGCCTTGTTGCGTTGCCGTTGCAAATACAGCATGCCGGCGCAGAAGACGAATATCGTGCCGATCACCCCCAGCCAGGGTGCGGCCCAGGCCGTGGTGTTGAAGAAGGTCGTGGGGATAATATTCTGGATCTGCGGCGTGCCGGGCAGGGCGTCCATGGTGAACGAAAACGCACCCAGAGCAATGGTCGCGGGGATCAAGCGCTTGGGTATATCACTCTGGCGAAACATTTCTGCCGCAAAGGGATAGACCGCGAACACCACCACGAACAGCGATACACCGCCGTAAGTCAGCAGCGCGCAGACCAGCACAATCACCAGCATCGCCTGCCGGGTGCCGAGCACGCCAATGGCAGCAGCCACGATGGCGCGGGAAAAGCCGGACAGCTCGATGAGTTTGCCGAACACGGCTCCCAGCAGGAACACCGGGAAATACAGTTTGATGAAGCCGACCATCTTGTCCATGAACACCCCAGTGAAAGCAGGCGCGACAGCCGAGGGGTCGGTGAGTAAGACCGCACCCAGGGCGGCAATGGGGGCGAAGAGGATAACGCTGTAGCCACGGTATGCAGCAAGCATCAACAGCGCGAGGGCTGCCAAGGCGATGATCACACTCATTGAGTGTCTCCTGGCCTGAGAATCCGGCGAACTCAGAGGCTGCCGAAGGCTCTCTGTACGGCTCGCTGAAATCGTTAGGCATATTGTTATTGTTTTCGGCTGCGGCGATGCCGCGCATTGGGTATAGCGGATTTCATGCCAGATACCCAAGCCATTGATTTACAACGAATTATTTATTTCTACGCATTGGCGCAGGGTGCATCAGTCTCCGAATTGAGACTGACGGCCATAAATCCGTCTATCGGCTCCATCAGGTATGCACGACAAAGGTCGAATTAGAGCTACCGGTGAGCAATAGCCGAATGTCTCCATTCAAAGACAGCTGTCTCGTTATGGAGACTCGGCAATGCCCAGTGCGGCCATTTTCTTGTACAGCGTGGAACGTCCCAGACCAAGTTGGCTGGCAGCGTCGACCACATTGCCTGCACATTGCACCAGTGCCTGTTCAATGACTTGCCGATCAAACCGCTGCCGTGCCTGGCTGAAGGTTTCGAAGGGTGCCGGCTCCCCATGAAGGCCGGTCTGACAGGTCAGGGGCACCAAATTGCCGATGGCGGCCCGAATATCACGAGCGTTGAGCAGCAGGTCATCACTGAGCAGGGCGGCGCGCTCCAGCACATTGCGTAATTCTCGGATATTGCCGGGCCAGGCGTGCTGCGCCAGCAAGGCCAATGCGTTGTCTTCCAGTTCGTGCTGGCTGCGCAGCTCCTCGAGAATCGCTTCGCTCAGAGCGGGAAGATCATCAAGACGCTCCCTCAAGGGCGGGACCTGAATCGGCAGCACGCTCAAGCGGTAATACAGGTCAGCACGAAATTCGCCGCGCTTGATCGCCGCCTCCAGATCGGTAGAGGTTGCGGCGATCAGCCGGATATCGCTGCGTACCACCTCGTTTGAACCGACTGGTTCGTACTCTTTCTCCTGGAGGACGCGCAGCAGCTTGCTTTGCAACGGCAAGGGCATGTCGCCGATCTCATCAAGAAACAGGGTGCCACCCTGTGCGATCTGCAATTTGCCGGGACGTGCCTTGCGATCAGCACCGGTGAAGGCTCCCGGTGCAGTGCCGAAAAACTCGGCTTCAAGCAGGGTTTCGGGGATCGCAGCACTGTTGATACTGACAAACGCCTTGTGCGCCCGGGGTGAGGCGCTGTGGATGGCGTGAGCCAGCAGTTCCTTTCCGGTGCCTGTTTCACCGAGCAGTAGCACCGGGGAGTCAGCGCTGGCGCTACGTCTGGCGCGGCGTTTGACCTCCAGACTCGCAGCGCTGGTTCCAATGAAATGCGCAAAGCTGTACTTGGCCTGACGAGCGCGTAGTAGTGAGCGGGTCGAGGCCAATTCCTCCTGCATGCTCAGATAGCGCTTGAGCAGAGGGGATAGGGCCTGCAGCTCGCCAAAAAGAGCGAAACCGATGGCGCCGATCAGACCGCCCGCGTCGTCGTGGATCGGCAGACGCATGACCACCAGTGGATCCTTGGCGGTGTCCATCATATCCAGCAGGATCGGTCGGCCATTGGTCGTGACCTGACGCAGCAGGCTGCCCGGTATGACCTTTTCACAAGGCTGCCCCAGAGCAAGACTGGAGTCCTGTAAACCGAAGCGGCGGGCGTAACGTTCATTGATCCAGACGATGTTGGCGTCCTTGTCGACGATCACGGTTCCCTCGCTGGACTGCTCAATGATCTCGAACAGCGAGCGAATCGCGAGTTGTCGGACGCTCAGGTAATCATCGAGGCTGTGGCTCTCTTTCATGGGGTTTTTCATGGAGGGATCCGTTATTTGAAACCGGCGTCTGGCCGCGCAGAAAGCCCTTGTTTTAGCTGAAGCCGGGGTGCGCCGCCGCCAGCAATTCCCTGGTGTAAGGATGCTGGGGCGAGTCGAACAGGTCGTGGCTGGCGCCACGCTCGACTACTTTGCCGTCCTTGACCACGATCACGTCGTGGGCAAGGGCCCTGACGACAGCCAGATCGTGACTGATAAATAGATACGTCAGGCCGTGTTTTTCCTGCAATTGGCGCAGCAACGATACGACTTGTTTTTGTACGGTCCGATCCAGTGCCGACGTTGGCTCATCCAGCAGGATCAGCGCCGGCTTGAGCACAAGCGCCCTGGCAATGGCAATACGCTGACGCTGGCCCCCGGAAAATTCGTGGGGATAGCGGTGCCGGCTCTGTGGGTCGATACCGACTTCCTCCAGCACCCGAATCACCTCGACCTCGCATTGCACCGTGTCCAGTGTGCTGTGCACTTCAAGGCCTTCGCTGATGATCTGTGCCACTGACATCCGCGGGCTCAGACTGCCGTAGGGGTCCTGAAAGACCACCTGCATCTGTTTGCGCCAGGGCTGCATTTGCTTCTGAGTCAGCCCGTCAATGGCCTTACCCTGAAAGCGGATACTGCCACGCGATTCTAGAAGACGCAGGATTGCCTGACCAAGTGTCGATTTCCCGGAGCCGGATTCGCCCACAATGCCGAGGGTTTTGCCGCGCTCGATACTCAGGCTGATGTCATCCACCGCCTTGAGATATTCACGGTGGCGACGGAAGATTCCACCTCCCAGGGAAAACCAGACTCGCAGGTTATCCACTTCCAGCACCTTTTCGCGGCTGTCCCGAGGCAGGGGCTCTCCAGCAGGCTCGGCATCAAGCAGGAGCTTGCTGTAAGGGTGTTGCGGCTGCTTGAAGAGCGAGTGGCAGTTGGCCTGCTCGACGATTTCACCGGCGCGCATCACGCAGACTCGCTGGGCGATGCTATGCACCAGATTCAGATCATGGCTGATCAATAGCAGTGACATGTTCAGGCGCTCCTGCAGTTGCTTGAGCAACAGCAGGATCTTGCGTTGCACGGTCACATCCAGTGCAGTGGTGGGCTCATCAGCAATCAATAGCTCGGGTTCGCAAGCCAGGGCCATGGCGATCATGACCCGCTGTCGCTGGCCGCCGGACAATTGATGCGGGTAGGCTTTCAGGCGTTTTTGCGGGTGCTGGATACCCACCAGCTCCAGCAGCTCCAGAATCCGCTTTTGAGCTGCACGACCGGTCATGCCCTTGTGCAGCAAGAGGGTCTCGCCGATCTGTTTGGCCACCGTGTGCAGTGGGTTGAGGGACGTCATTGGCTCCTGAAAAATCATCGCAATGCGGTTCCCGCGCAATTCGCGCAGCGTCTTGCCGTCGGCGCCGAGCAGTTGCTGGCCGCGATAGGTGATGCTGCCAGTGCTCAGCGTGCCGGTGGTTGGCAGCAGTTGCAGGATCGAGTGGGCGGTCACCGACTTGCCTGACCCGGATTCACCCACCAACGCCAGGCACTCACCGGCGCGGATATCCAGACTGAGGTTGCTGACCACGGTCTGACCATTGAAGGCAACGCTGAGGTCACGGATTTCGATCAGGTTGTCCGACATTTCAAGACCTCGGGTCAAAGGCATCACGTAGCGCCTCGCCAATGAAAACCAGCAGCGACAGGATCAGCGCCAGGGTGAAGAACGCCGTCAGGCCCAGCCATGGCGCTTGCAGGTTCTGTTTACCCTGAGCGATCAGTTCGCCCAGCGATGCGCTGCCTGCAGGCATGCCAAAGCCAAGGAAATCCAGAGCGGTGAGTGTAGAGATGGCGCCGGTCAGAATGAAGGGCAGGTAACTCAGGGTCGCATTCATGGCATTGGGCAAAATGTGGCGCATGATCACCTTGCGATCACCCAGCCCCAGTGCACGGGCGGCCTTGACGTATTCCAGGTTGCGGCCACGCAGGAATTCGGCGCGCACCACATCCACCAGCGCCAGCCACGAAAACAACGCCATGATGCCCAGGAGCCACCAGAAGTTCGGTTCGACGAAGCCGGAGAGGATGATCAGCAGATACAGCACTGGTAAACCGGACCAGACTTCCAGCAAGCGCTGGCCGATCAGGTCGATCCAGCCACCGTAATAACCCTGCAGCGCGCCGGCGGTGATGCCGATGAAGGCACTGATTGCCGTCAGCACCAATGCAAACAGTATCGATACCCGCGCGCCGAAAATGACCCGGGCCAACACGTCCCGAGCCTGATCGTCAGTGCCCAGCCAGTTTTCTGCGGTCGGCGGGCTAGGGGCTGGGCGGTTCAGATCGTAGTTGGGGGTGTCATCACTGAATGGGATGGGTGGAAACAGCATCCAGCCGTCGCCTTTGCTGATCAGCTGCCGCACATAATCGCTGCGGTAGTCCGGCTGAAAGGGCAGCTGGCCGCCAAACTCCTGCTCGGTGTAGCGCTTGAGGGCCGGGAAATACAACGAGCCGTGATAACTCACCACCAGCGGTTTGTCGTTGGCGATCAATTCGCCGCCCAGGCTCAACAGAAACAGGCCGCAAAACAGCCATAGCGACCACCAGCCTCGACGATTATTACGAAAGCGATCCAGGCGGCGCTGGGCCAGAGGGGAAAGTCTGCGCATCAGACGTTCCTCGCACTGAAGTCGATTCGTGGGTCCACCAGGGTGTAGCAGATGTCGCCCACCAGTTTGATCAGCAAGCCGAACAGCGTGAAGATGAACAAGGAGCCAAACACCACCGGATAGTCTCTGGAGACAGCAGCTTCATAACTCATGCGGCCGAGACCATCGAGGGAGAAGATCACTTCGATCAACAGCGAGCCAGCAAAGAACACGCTGATGAACGCCTGGGGGATGCCCGCCACCACCAATAACATGGCGTTGCGGAACACATGCCCGTACAGCACACGGCGCTCGCTCAAGCCTTTGGCTCGGGCGGTCACCACATACTGGCGAGTGATTTCATTGAGAAAGGAGTTCTTGGTGAGGATGGTCAGGGTTGCAAAGCCACCAATCACCAGCGAGGCCACGGGCAACACCAGATGCCAGAAATAATCGGCAACCTTGCCGATCATGCTCATCTGCTCGAAATTCTCCGACACCAGCCCGCGTACCGGAAACCAGTTGAGCGAAGTGCCCCCCGCGAACACCACCACCAACAGCATGGCGAACAGGAAGGCCGGCATGGCGTAGCCGATAATGATCGCCGTGCTGCTCCAGATGTCGAACTGGCTGCCGTGCTTGACGGCTTTGCGAATGCCCAGCGGAATCGACACCAGATAGGTCAGCAGGGTCGCCCAAAGCCCCAGAGAAATGGAGACAGGCATCTTTTGCAGGATCAAATCGGTCACGCTGGCGCCACGGAAAAAACTGTTGCCGAAATCCAGTTGTGCGTAGTTCTTCAACATCAGCCACAAGCGTTCGTGCAGCGGTTTATCGAAGCCGTACTGATGCTCGATATCTTTGATCAACTTAGGATCCAGGCCTCGAGCGGCGCGGGACGAGCTGTTGCTGACCGATTCGGCGGGAGCGCTGCCGACACTGGCGCTGGCGCCGCCAATGCCTTGCAGCCGGGCGATTGCTTGTTCGACAGGCCCGCCAGGGGCGGCTTGCACGATGAAAAAATTCACCAGCAAAATGCACAGCAAGGTAGGAATGATCAGTAACAGTCTTCGCAGGAGATAGCCGAGCATTTACTTCATCTCCGAAACGATGGCCGAAGCCCCGCGTTTGGCAGCAAATTGCTCATTGGTCAGCGGTGTCGGGCTGACTTCCCACCAAGTTTCGATAGCCTCGGCATTACTGGCCTGAACCTTGGGAATACCAAAGCGATTCCACCACAAGGTTGACGAACCGGGCGGGTAATAATTGGGAATCCAGTAGTAACCCCACTGCAGGACGCGATCCAGGCAGTGAGCGTAATCCACCATGGTGGATTTCTGATCGGCGGCGACCAGCCCGGCAATCAGAGCATCGACGGCCGGGTCCTGCAACACCATGTAGTTACTTGAGCCAGGGTCGCGTGCGCCCTTTGAACCGAAATTGTTGTAAAGCTCCATGCCTGGCGACGTCGAGACCGGGTAGCCGGTGACGATCATGTCGTAGTCCCGGGCCATGACCCGATTGATATATTGGGCTGAATCGATGCGCCGGATCTCGAAGCTCACCCCGATCTGCGCCAGATTGCGCTTGTAGGGCAGGAGTATTTTTTCGAAACCTGCCTGGGCATTGAGGAACGTGAAGCTCAGCGGCTCACCCTTGGCATTGACCAGATGATCACCCTCAGGCCTCCAGCCGGCTTCCTGCAAAAGGGCCAGCGCTTGCAGCTGCTTATCCCTGATAAAGCCGCTGGCATCGGTCTTGGGTGCATGAAAGACCTTATCGAAAACCTCTGGCGGGACGTTATCCCGCAGAGGTTCGAGGATTTTCAACTCGGCGGGGGTCGGCAGCTCAGTAGCGGCCAGCGCGGAATTGGAAAAGTAACTGTTCTGGCGGATGTACATGTTGCGCATCATCTGCCGGTTGGTCCATTCGAAGTCCCAAAGCATGGCCAGTGCCTGACGCACCCGACGGTCCTGGAACATCGGTCGATCCAGATTGAAGACAAAGCCCTGGGAACTCTGCACCGCACCTTTGGCCAGATGCGCTTTTTGCAGAAGCCCGTCGGTGAGCGCCGGGCTGTCATAAAGAATCGAATAGGCGGTGGCCGAGTATTCGCGGTTGTAGTCGTAGGCCCCGCCCTTGAGCACCTGGCGGGCGACGTCGGTATCGCCAAAATACTCGACACTGAAGGTGTCGAAGTTGTAGATCCCGCGATTGACCGGCAAATCCCTGGCCCACCAGTTCGGGTTACGGGCAAAGGTGATGCTGCGTCCCGGATCGACTTTGGCGACCGTGTATGGACCACTGCCGAGCGGGGCTTCGAACCCGCCACCGCTGGCAAAGTCACGGCTTTTCCACCATTGCTCCGGCAGGACCGGAATAGACGCCAGGTCCAGCGGCAGACTGCGGTTCTCGTTGCTTTTAAAGTCGAAGCGGATCTGCGTCGGCGTTTCGACTTCCACCCCTTTGATGTCCTGGAATTCGGTGCGGTAGGAGAGACTGCCCTGGGTCATCAACAAGTTGTAGCTGTAGCGCACATCCTCGGCAGTGATGGGTGTGTTATCGGCAAAGCGCGCTTTGGGGTTGATGAAAAACCTCAGCGACAAGCCGTCGGCACCGCGCTCCATTTTTTCCGCCACCAGCCCATACACGGTGTAGGGCTCATCCAGCGAGCGAACCGCCAGCGGGGAATACAGCATGCCGTTGATCTGTGAAACCCCAGTGCCTTTATCAATGTAGGGGATCAGATGATCGAACTGCCCGATTTCCTGCGCGGAACGGCGCATGCTGCCTCCTTTTGGCGCATCGGGATTCACGTAGTCGAAATGCGCGAAGTCTGCCGGGTAGCGGGGCGCCTCGCCATAGACTGTCAGGGCGTGTTGAGCAGCAGCGAATGAGGGTTGTAAGCCTGACGACAAGGTCAATATGAAAGCGATCAGCGATGTAGAAACAAAACGCATTACACGAATCCTGACTGATGTCCGCAGGCGACTATCAGGGTTAAGGGCAGGGTGATGGAACCGCAGCAAACAAGGTACCGGAACCCGGGGACGTTTGTAACCAGATGATGCTTGGGCAAGATGTCATTGATCCTTGCCGGGTACAAACGGGGGTTGTGCCAAAACACAGCAATTTGCTTGCCGCGTTGCTTTTGTAGGAGCGCACGAGCACCGCGAGGCCGCGATGGCGGTGTGTCAGGTACTCCGCGATCGTTGATATGCCGGCTGCATGGTTGGTGCGCCCTGGATTGATTGCCAAAGAAGCATTTTGGCGCTGCTGATTCTGGTTCCGTCCTGACGGCCGGGTCACTTTTGTTTCGACGCTTTTGTTTCATGGGGCAGAACCAAAACCATTGCGCTGGCGTACGGCCCCCCGACGCGCATTTAGCGGTGTCCATGACATCGCGACAGAAAAAGCAAAAGCAAATCTGCTTTGCAGATTTTCCATCACCATTTTCTTATAGGGATCCGTTTCCTTACGCGTTGCCCACAAGTTTCTGGCCGTGTTAAACAAAAACGGCCCGCTTCTCAGCGGGCCGTTATGACGATCAGCAGCGAGGAATCAATCCTGGCGGCTGGTCACTTCCAACAGGTGATAACCGAACTGGGTTTTCACCGGACCTTGCACAACGTTGACTGGCGCGCTGAACACGACGGTGTCGAATTCCTTGACCATTTGACCTGGACCAAACGAACCGAGATCGCCGCCTTGGCGGCTCGAAGGGCAGCTAGAGTTGGATTTCGCGACTTCTGCAAAATCAGCACCGCCTTCGATTTGAGCTTTGAGTTCGTTGCACTTCTCTTCGCTGGAAACGAGGATGTGGCGGGCAGTGGCTTTAGCCATGGGAGTTACTCCTGTCAAAAAAAAGAAAGAGCCTACCGGATTAAGGGAAGCATTTGCGATAAAAGTTCCAGCGCGGACCTGGCAGAGGCATGCGCGCTGTCTCTTTTTTGACACGGGTTGGCGATGGTCGGACGTTGACTACCTGTAGCGCAGCCTTTGAACGGCGCTGCGCAACAGGTCTTCTGTGGCGGTCCACCCCAGGCAACCGTCGGTCACCGAAACTCCATAACGCATCGAATCGCTGATGGGCTGACACCCTTCGAACAGATGGCTTTCCAGCATCATGCCGATCAACGACGTGTCACCTTGCAGGCGCTGGTTGAGCACGTCGTTGAACACCAGAGGCTGTTGCAGCGGGTCTTTGCCGCTGTTGGCGTGGCTGCAATCGACCATGAGTCGTTCGGCAATGTGGTTTTTTGCCAGACCTGCGCGCACTTGCGCCACACTTTGCTGATCGTAGTTCGGGCCTTTGTTGCCGCCGCGAAGGACGATATGGGTATCCCGGTTTCCTTGGGTTTCAATAATGGCCGGATGGCCATGACGGTCAGTGCCGAAGTGACGATGCCCGTGAGCAGCGGAGCGCATGGCATCAGTGGCTACGGCGACGCCGCCATCCGTGCCGTTTTTGAACCCCACGGGCATTGGCAGGCCGCTGGCCATCTCCCGATGGATCTGCGATTCGGTGGTTCGCGCGCCAATTGCCACCCAGCTCAATACATCGTCGAAGTAACCAGCGGCCATCGGCTGCAGGATTTCCGTGGCAACGGGCAAACCCAGGCGCAACATCTCCAGCATCAACTGACGCGAAAGCATCAGGCCGTGGGCCATATCGTCAGTGCCATCGAGCATTGGGTCGTAAGCCAGGCCTTTCCAGCCGACGGTGGTGCGAGGTTTTTCAACGTAGGCACGCATCACCAGCAGCATCTGATCGCTGACTTCGGCGGCGAGTCCGGCCAGGCGCTCGGCATATTCCAGCGCTGATTTTGGGTCGTGGATCGAGCAAGGGCCGACGATGAGCAGCAAGCGGCTGTCTTCCCCGTCAAGAATGGCGCGCACTGAGCGGCGATGGGCGGCAACTTGCTCGCCCAATGTGGTGCTCAGGGGGAGTTGTGATTTCAGCTGCTGGGAGGTGGGCAAACGATGGGGAGCCGGGGTGTCGAGCACGGTGAGGCTGGCGTGCGACGGGTCAGATGGCTTTACTGCGACGGACGAATTCATGGCTTCTGCTTCCTGGGGCTGGCGGGTCGATTCCGCGCAGCCCTACTGGGGTGTTCGACAAAGTGTCGTAAGGTCGTGCTGCGATGTGTTGCCACCTGAAAGTGACCGGTCGGAGGCGGCTGCTGGTCCCGAACGGAGCGTGCTAAATCGCCAGGCGAAGCTGATGTCGGAGCGGTAATAAGGGCGGTAAGTCATGGTGCATTCCTCGTGTTCATTCGATGTTCAATGGTTTTTACGTGAGCCAGAAAAACAAAACCCCCGGTCGGGTAGCCGACCGGGGGTAGAGAATTCTCTGGTTGGCGTCCCCTTGATATGGGCGCCGGTTGGGTATCAGGCGCGCCAGTGGCTATACCAATACCCAAAATAAAAATTGCCGTTTGCAACGTCGCCAATAGATTCCATAGACACAGCAGCAGCTGCAACCAGGCGTTGAACGCCGGTCGGCAACCGTAACTGTGAAGGTGATGGCAACATGGTGTGTCTCCGTTTGGTTCAGCGAGCTTACTTCAGCTGACCCGGAGGCTTCAATGGGAAATATCAATAAACCAGCGAGATGAGAGAAGGCAGCAGGCCTGATCTGAGTCGCCAGCATGACCAACAGTCAGACACAGAACATTGGCGTTACCCACGGCCCGCCTTACAGATAGCAACGATTGTCGACGCTATTTGGTAACGGCATCGGCCTGAGATTCGACGGGGGTAGGGATGCTGCCGATCTTCATGCCCAACAGCACTGCCACTTTGTGGGCTTCCCCGCGTCGGCCTTTCTTACGACCCGACAGCACTTGATAAGTCGTCGCCGGGTCGACGCTGTTTTCACGAGCAAACTCTTGAACAGATTTGCCTTGTTGTTCAAGCCACTCCTTGGCTTGTGCAGCAGTACGTATTCCGGGCATAGTTCAAAACCGTTCAAATCAGTTTAATTTAACTCGATTCTACCATTCGTAAGGATGGGGTCAATAGGAATGTACATTCAAATGAGTGGAATTGGTTCCCGACTAAGAAAAGAAAGAGAGCGCTTGGGTTTGTCTCAGCGAGCTTTCGGCGAAATCGGTGGTGTGGAAGCTAACGCTCAAGGCAAATACGAAAGCGGCGATCGTGCGCCCAAGGCCGACTACCTTGCTGCCGTCGCGGCAAAGGGGGTCGATATATTGTTCGTTCTGACGGGAAAACCTACTCCGGTACCCGTCGACAATCTCAGTAACTCTGAAGAAAAGGTCCTTGGCAGCTATCGAACGCTGCACAAGGAAGATCAGGATGCGATCAAGCGCCTGACCATGACCATGGCCGAGCTGTCTGCTTCCTATGCGGTCAGATCGAAGTCCGATACCCGGGACGACAGCTAACTAACAGGCAGGCGCTAGAGCCTGTAGAAGCAATATTGGCAATTAATGAGAGCCAGACTTTGCATTACGCTAGGTCCGGCTCTCTGTTTTTGCTATGGTGACCAGCATTCGATATGACCGTTGCGTGAGGTGTCTGCTTGATTAAGGTGCTAGTTGTTGATGACCATGATCTTGTTCGGACAGGCATCACCCGTATGTTGGCCGACATAGATGGCCTGCAGGTAGTAGGGCAAGCCGATTCGGGTGAGGAATCACTGAAGAAAGCCCGTGAGTTGAAACCGGATGTAGTGTTGATGGATGTCAAGATGCCTGGCATCGGCGGCCTTGAAGCCACGCGCAAGATGTTACGCAGCCATCCGGAAATAAAAGTAGTTGCGGTCACTGTCTGTGAAGAAGACCCGTTTCCCACGCGCCTGCTTCAGGCCGGGGCTGCGGGCTACATGACCAAAGGCGCCGGACTTGCGGAAATGGTCCAGGCTATCCGCCTGGTGTTTGCCGGACAACGCTACATCAGCCCGCAAATCGCTCAGCAGTTGGCGCTGAAGTCTTTTCAGCCCCAGGTGAACAATTCTCCATTTGACCTTCTGTCAGAGCGCGAAATCCAGATCGCGCTGATGATCGTCGGCTGCCAGAAAGTGCAGACTATTTCCGATAAGCTATGCCTTTCTCCTAAAACCGTTAATACCTACCGTTACCGTATCTTTGAGAAGCTCTCGATCAGCAGCGATGTTGAATTGGCTTTATTAGCGGTACGTCACGGCATGGTCGATGCCAGCGCCTGAAATGAACCAAACGTTTGACCCCAGTGCCTTTCTTGCAACCTGTAGCGGCCGTCCTGGCGTGTATCGAATGTTCGATACCGAGGCGCGCCTGCTTTACGTGGGCAAAGCCAAAAATCTCAAGAACCGTCTGGCGAGCTACTTTCGCAAGACTGGCCATGCGCCGAAAACAAGTGCGCTGGTGTCGCGGATCGCGCAGATCGAAACCACGATCACCGCCAACGAAACAGAAGCCTTGCTGCTTGAGCAGACGCTGATCAAGGAATGGCGTCCGCCTTACAACATTCTGCTGCGCGACGATAAGTCCTATCCCTACGTTTACCTGTCGGATGGCGATTTCCCGCGCCTGAGCATCCACCGTGGCGCGAAGAAAGCAAAAGGACGGTATTTCGGTCCTTATCCAAGTGCCGGGGCCGTGCGTGAAAGCCTGAGTTTGATGCAGAAGACATTTCTGGTCCGCCAGTGCGAAGACAGTTACTACAAAAACCGAACACGGCCGTGCCTGCAATACCAGATCAAACGCTGCAAGGGCCCTTGCGTCGGGCTCGTGGAGCCGGACGTCTATGCCGAAGACGTCCGTCACTCGATCATGTTTCTCGAAGGGCGTAGCAACACGCTGACCGACGAATTGAACGCCTCGATGGAAAAGGCAGCCATGAGCCTGGATTTTGAGCGGGCTGCAGAACTGCGTGACCAGATTGGATTGTTGCGCCGGGTTCAGGACCAGCAAAGCATGGAAGGTGGCACCGGCGACGTGGATGTCGTGGCCGCTTTTGTCAATCCTGGCGGTGCCTGCGTGCACTTGATCAGCGTGCGCGGTGGCCGGGTGTTGGGCAGCAAGAACTTCTTCCCGCAGGTCGGTATCGAGGAAGACGTGGGGGAAGTGATGTCTGCGTTCCTGTCGCAGTACTTTCTCGGCGGCGTGGATCGTGAGCTGCCCAGCGAAGTGATCGTCAACGTGTTGCACGAAGATTTCCCGACGCTGATCGATGCCATTGAAGAGTCCCGCGGCCGTGAGCTGGTCATCAGTCACCGAGTGCGCGGTACCCGTGCGCGCTGGCAGCAGATGGCGGTCACCAATGCCGAGCAGGCGTTATCGGCACGTCTGGCCAACCGCCAACATGTGGCTGCACGTTTCGACGCGCTGGCTCAGGTATTGAACCTGGATGAGCCGCCTCTGCGCCTTGAGTGCTACGACATCAGTCACTCCAGCGGTGAGGCGACTGTGGCGTCCTGTGTGGTTTTCGGGCCAGATGGGCCGATCAAAGCCGACTACCGTCGATACAACATCGAGGGTGTGACGGCAGGCGATGACTATGCGGCGATGCATCAGGCGTTGACCCGGCGTTTCAGCAAACTCAAGGATGGGGAGGGCAAGCTTCCGGACATTCTGCTGGTTGACGGTGGTAAAGGGCAGTTGTCCATGGCCCGGGATGTACTCAATGAACTGGCGGTGCCCGACCTGATTTTGCTGGGTGTCGCCAAAGGTGCAACGCGCAAGGCCGGTTTCGAAACCCTGTATCTGAATGACGCTGCCCACGAGTTCACCTTGCCAGGTGATTCCCCGGCGCTGCACTTGATTCAGCAGATACGCGATGAAGCCCACCGTTTTGCTATTACCGGACACCGGGCTCGACGCGGCAAAACCCGCCGCACTTCAACCCTTGAAGGTGTAGCCGGCGTGGGACCTACCAGGCGTCGGGACCTTCTCAAGCACTTCGGTGGACTGCAGGAACTGAGCCGCGCAAGCATCGAAGAAATAGCAAAAGCACCCGGAATCAGTAAAAAGCTTGCAGAGTCGATTTATGCAAACCTGCACAGCGAGTAGAATGCCCGCTCACCTCGTAGCAAGTTGTGCCGATGAATATCCCTAATCTGATCACCGTTCTACGTGTCCTCCTGATTCCGATCTTCATCCTGCTGTTTTATTTGCCGTATCACTGGAGCTATATGGCGGCCAGTACGGTGTTCGCTTTCGCAGCGGCAACCGATTGGCTGGATGGGTATTTGGCGCGCAAGCTTGAGCAAAGCACACCCTTTGGTGCGTTTCTCGATCCGGTGGCCGACAAACTGATGGTCGCGGTGGCGCTGGTCTTGCTGGTGCAGGCCCATGCCAATATCTGGCTGACGCTGGCGGCAGCGGTCATTATTGGCCGGGAGATCGTCATTTCAGCCCTTCGCGAGTGGATGGCCGAGCTGGGCGCCAGGGCGCAGGTGGCTGTGTCCAATCTAGGCAAATGGAAGACCGCAGCGCAAATGCTGGCTCTGGTCATTCTGTTGGCCAACCCGCCAGGGTTCACCTTCTGGGTGATGCTGGGCTACACGCTGCTGTTGCTTGCTGCCGGTTTGACCTTATGGTCAATGGTGCAATACCTGAGAGCGGCATGGCCGCACTTGAAGACCACGGCAGATAAAAAATAAGTTTTTAAAACAAAGGGTTGACGGCGCTAATTGAAACGTTAGAATAGCGCCCGTCACCAAGATGCGGGAATAGCTCAGTTGGTAGAGCACGACCTTGCCAAGGTCGGGGTCGCGAGTTCGAGTCTCGTTTCCCGCTCCAAACATCGCGTTTGCAGACTTCAACCAAGGTTTGCAGATGCTAGAAAAAAGGACCTTCGGGTCCTTTTTTTCGTTTAAGCGAAACCACTGAAATCCAGCTCCATTCAAGGCTTGCGAATCAGCATTGTGGATTTGGATCTGCACTGAATCGGTTTTTGCGGGAGCCGCCTGGATCGCAAGACGAGTATCCCGTCCTGACTCTGTTCCGGACTCGCTTCGGCACTTTCTGAAATCCGTTTCGGCAAGGACGAACATTGGCGATGACTGGACGATAGGTGACAGGGATGTGCTCGCGCTCATCGTGCCGCCATATCGGTCCATGACATTCATGCGCGGCCCCGACCCCTTGAACTGCAAAAATCATTTTTCCTTTTCTGCCAAGTCAGACCCACGCGTGACCTGATAAAGGTCAGATTGGGCCGGCGCGTCTTCGATGCAGCGTTGCTCAAAACAACGAAAACGCGTAGCTGGCGATCAACCGATTCTCATCCATGTCGCGCCCGTCATCGCTGCGGTAGGTGGCGTTGCGCCAACGAACGGACAGGCCTTTCAGAACATCTTGAAAGGCGTAGGTCACATCGATGTCGCGCTCCCATTCCTTTTCGGCGTCGGGTTTGTCCAGGCCTGTGCCGCGGATATAGGCGGTAAAAAAGCTAAGGCCAGGAATGCCCATTGCCGCAAAGTCGTAGCCGTAGCGCATTTGCCAACTGCGTTCGCCAGCGCTACCGAAGTCGTGGTATTGCACGTAGTTGGGCAAGTAGGGGTTGTTGATGTAAGGGAAGCCCGTCGCGCCCTTCATGACTTGGTAGGTGGCCATTACGCTGTGGCCGCTGTCGAGGGTGTAGCCTACTGCGGCGGTGTAGGCCCGGTTATCGACCTCGCCAGCTTTTGCGGCGCCGACATCGCGGCTGGAGAAGGCGCGTACATCAGTGGTCACTTTGCCTTTTCCAAGCCGCGTGGTGTGAACCAGGCCGAGGAATTGCTGGCGATACACATCGTCCAGCTCGCCGTAGTAATAACTTCCCGTGAGTGCCGGCGTGAGTGCATAGCTGCCGCCACCATAACGGAAGTGGTCTCCGACGCCCGTTGCCTTGTAACGCCCATCTTTGGCTGCAATGCCGATATCACGTTTGTCGGTAGAGTCCGGCGTGACGGTTTTATCGAACTGCGCGAAATTGACAGTCAGATGGTCGATCTCGCTGGAACTGAGTTGAGTGCCTTGAAACGTCTGGGGAAACAGGCGACTGCCATTGAATTGCAGCACCGGCACTTTGGGCAATGCAATGCCATAGTTCACGGTTGTTTTCGAGAGCCTGACCTTGGCCGCCACGCCGCCCTTGGAATACTCATCAGCGGCTTCACCGGAGGCACGACGGGGCAACAGACCGCTGCCGGTACGATCCGGGCTGGAGTCAAGTTGATAGCCGGCATACCCCAAGGCATCAATGCCAAACCCAAGGGCACCCTGGGTGAAGCCGGACGCGTAGTTCAACAGAAAGCCCTGTGCCCACTCATCCCTTTTGGAAACGCCAGCGCCATCCCGGAAGTCGCCGTTGTAGTAGAAGTTGCGTGCTTCCAGAGTTGCCTTGCTGTCTTCAATAAACCCTTGGGCAAGCGAGGAAATGCTCCAGCAGACACCGGGTAGGAACAATGCAATAGAGAGGTTGCGGTTCATTTTTATTATTTTCCTGACACGACGAGTCACTGTTCGGTACTGGACCGAACAGAAACGCGACGGAAAGTTTTGAGGGGAGGTGGGTTAAGCCTTGCAGCCCAGCTCTTGAGCCAGCTTTTTGCGGTCCAGCTCTTTTTCCCAGGCGGAGACCACCAGGGTAGCTACGCCGTTGCCAACGAGGTTGGTCATAGCCAGCCCGGTGCCCATGAAACGGTGGATGCCCAGAATCAGGACCATGCCGGCCACGGGTACGACCGGTATCACCATCAAGGTGCTGGTCAGCATGACGAACGCGGCGCCGGATACGCCACTGGCGCCCTTGGAGGTAAGCATCGCCACGATCACCAGGGTCAACTGCTGTGACAGGCTCAAGTCAATGTTCAATGCCTGGGCAATGAACAGCACGGCCATTGTCAGGTAAATGTTGGTGCCATCCAGGTTAAAAGAGTACCCAGTTGGAATCACCAGGCCCACGACGGGCTTGGAGCAGCCCAGGCGTTCCATTTTGTCCATGATTTGCGGCATTACCACTTCTGAAGAGCTGGTACCCAGTACCACCAGCAGTTCCTCTTTGATGTAGCCAAGGAAGCGCAGAATGCTGAAGCCACACAGCCGGGCGACGCTGCCGAGGACAACGACCACGAAAAACATGCAGAGCAAATAGAAGCTGCCGACCAGCTTGAGCAGCGGCAACAGCGACTGGACACCGTAGGTGCCGACGGTGAACGCGATGGCACCAAATGCACCCACGGCGGACAGTTTGGCAATGATGTGGACGATACGGAAAAACACACCCGACAAGCCCTCGACGATGTCATACACCGGCTTGCCTTTCTCGCCCATGGCTGACAGCGCGCAACCGAACAGCACCGAAACCAACAAAATGCAGAGCACATTGCCATCGGTGAAAGCCTGGGAGAAGGTAGTAGGGATGATGGCCATGAGGAAATCGACCATGTGCAAATGCTGGGCTTTTTCCGCGAAGCCAGTCACGGCCTTAGCATCGAGTGTATTGACGTCGATGTTGAATCCGCCGCCTGGGTTGAACAAGTGACCACCGATCAGCCCGATCAGCAGTGAGACCGTTGAAATGACTTCGAAATACAACAATGCCTTGCCACCGACACGGCCGACCTTTTTCAGATCTCGCATACCGGCGATACCGGTCACCACCGTGCAGAAAACGACAGGGCCGATGATCATTTTGATCAGCTTGATAAACGCGTCGCCCAATGGTTTGAGGTCGGCGGCGAAATCAGGCCAGAAGTGACCGACCAGCACCCCGGCGATGATGCCTAGCAGGACCTGGAAATACATGGCCCGGTAAAAGGGCTGTTTGGTTTTCACGTGAGTGCTGGTCGTCGTTTCGACCTGCGCGGGCACAGGGATAGGGCTCATAGGGTTTACTCGCTGCCATCTTATTGTTGGAGGTGTGGCAAAGGATCCTGCTGTCAGCGTCCGTACAATTTCAGCGGGTTGTCTACCAGTAGCTTTTGGCGCAACACCGGATCGGCGCAAAAGCGGAACATCAGATCCACCAGTCCACCGTCGTTAGGCATGTCCTTACTGATATTCGGGTGCGGCCAATCGGTGCCCCAGAGCACTCGATCCGGTGCCGCCTGGATCAGTCGCTCGGCGAATGGGATCGCGTCATCGAATGGTCGGCGACCGATCGAAACTCGCTCGGCGCCACAAACTTTGACCCACGCCAATGGATTCTCCATGAGGTCGAGCAAGGCGAGGAAAGACGATTGTTCAATTCCGTCTTGAGCCTTGACGCGGCCCATGTGGTCGATGATGAACGGTACGGGAATGCGTTCCAGGCGATCGGCGTAAGTAACAATGTCCTGCGCGTCCAGGTGCAACACGACATGCCAGCCCAGCGGAGCGAGTCTTTCCACCGTGCGATCAAATACCTCCAGGTCAGGTGCGCCGCCCAGGTGCGCAACAAAATTGAAACGCACTCCACGTACGCCGCCAGCGTCCAATTCAGCCAGTTGGGCGTCGGTTTCGCTGCCGTCGACTATGGCCACGCCGCGATAACGTCCCTCACTGCGGGCAATGGCGTCGAGCATCGCGCGGTTATCGCTGCCGTGACAGCTGGCCTGAACGATGACGGCGCGGCTGAACCCCAGATATTCATGCAGGGCTCGCAGCCGTTCATAGGATGCGTCAGGCGGGGTGTAACTGCGGTCGGTGGCATAAGGGAACTGCGCGGCGGGGCCAAATACATGGCAGTGCGAGTCCCAGGCACCTGTTGGCAGTGGGTGAACTGGTTTGCTGGGATTGGGATCCGGAGCCAGGCAACTTTTCATCGTGAGTCCTTATTGTTCTACGTTTGAAAGCGATGCCTGATGGTCGTCGTTGCCAGCGCGTCGAACAACAGAGTCTGGGTTCTACCAGTTATGCAGTTTTTGCATGTGAATCCTCACGGTATGCAGATTTCACGGACCATGGCCAAGGTTTTTTCGGCCAGGCGTGTCAGCGGCCGCTGTTCTGATGTCGCAATGAAGAGGTGGGTAGGAATGGAAGGGTCCACGATCTGCGCCGCTTTCAAGCCGTCGGGCAGCACATCGCGATCGGCGAGAGCAGAGCGGAACAGCACACCGTAGCCCATGTCGAGCTTGATCAGCTTGAGCAACGAAGGAATGCTGTCGATTTCCAGGCAGACGTCTAGCGTGACTTCGTGACGTGATGCCTGCGTTTCGACCAGCCGACGCAGTGAATGAGGTTCGCTCGGAATGATCAGCGGGTAGCGTCCCAAATCGCCCATGGCGACTGTTTCTGGCAAATTTGAACCACTTGCCCCGATCAGCATCAACGGCTCGGAATGGATGTGCTCGTAATGTAGCTGGGCACTGAGGGCCGGGTTGAACAACAGCGCGAAATCCAGGCGACCTAGCAATAGCCACTCCCGCATCGAATGACTCAAACCTTCTTTGATACCTAACGAACAACCAGGAAATCGCTCACGAAAGGCCGACACCAAGGCCACGGTGTGGCGTCGGGAAATACTCGGCGGAAGCCCGACCACGACTTTGCCTGTCAGGGTGTCACGTTGTTCCCGCAACTCCTCGCGAGCCACCTGCACCTGGCGAAGGATGCCTTTTCCATGGTCAAACAACCGTTGCCCGGAACCTGTCAGCAACACGCCGCGGCCATTTCTCAACAATAAATGCTCTTGTAGTTCGACTTCCAGTTGTCGAACCTGGCGGCTCACCACTGATTGGGAGATGTTCAGGACGGCAGCCGCCTTGGTGAAACTTCCGAACTCGGCGACTCGTACGAAACATTCGAGCTGTTTTAGGTCCACGGGGCGATCTCGACGCAAAACCCTATGTTACCGCTCATGAACTGATGATGGGCGTCGAGCTGTATCAGCGAAGACTCGAGCGCATCGCGCGGAGCATTTCAGATTGCACCGCAACGAGGTCACATAGTTTTTGGCACAACAGAAAAGCAGGCAGGCCGTCTGGTGATGGATGAGTTCGGTGTTAGAAGGTAAAAAAGGACCGTCGGGTCCTTTTTCGTTTCGACATTTAATCGTCGTTCGCTGCAGCGCCTCTGTGTCACCCAATCATCTGCCCGCCTGATAAATCCTCCATCGACAATCGATGGAGGATTTGCTTTTTCTGCTAAGGCATCCCCAGCCAGGTCGGCAGAGCCAGCGAGATGAAGGGCACATAGGTGACCAGGATCAGGAACAGCAACAGGATCGACAGCCAGGGCAGAGCCGCGCGAATGGTCTGCCCTAGCGTCAGCCCGGTGACCGCCGAGGTGACGAACAGATTCAGCCCCACGGGTGGATGCACCAGGCCGATCTCCATGTTCACCACCATGATGATGCCCAGGTGAATCGGATCGATGCCAAGTTTCATGGCGATGGGAAAGAAGATCGGCGCCAGGATCAGGATGATCGCTGAAGGCTCCATGAAGCTGCCGGCGACCAGCAACACGATGTTGACCATGATCAGGAAGCCAATCGGCGTCAGACCTTCGGAAATTACCCAGGCAGTGATTTGCTGGGGAATCTGCTCAGTGGTCAGCACATGGGCGAACAACATCGCGTTGGCAATGATGAACAGCAGCATGATCGTCAGCCTGCCAGATTCCAGCAGGACCTTCGGGCACTCCTTGAAACTCATGTCCTTATAGACAAACAGTGCAATGAACGCCGAATACACGGCCGCCACTGCGGCAGCTTCAGTGGGCGTGAACATGCCGCTGTAAATCCCCCCGAGGATGATCACCAGCAACAGCAAGCCCCAGAAAGCCCGTTGCGCGGTGTGCAGCCATTCGCGGAACGTTGCACGAGGCTGGGCTGGAAGGTTTTTGACCCGGGCGACGATGTAAATCACCACCATCAGGCACAACCCCAGCAAGATGCCTGGAATGACGCCCGCCATGAACAGTTTGCCGACGGAAGTTTCAGTCGCTGCGGCGTACACCACCATCACGATGGACGGCGGTATCAGGATGCCTAAAGTGCCGGCGTTACAGATGATGCCCGCACCAAACTCCTTGGGATAACCGGAACGCACCATACCCGCCACTGCAATGGACCCGACCGCTGCAACGGTGGCCGGTGAGGAGCCAGACAGCGCCGCGAACAACATGCAGGCCAGTACTGCGGCAATGGCAAGACCGCCACGGATATGGCCGACGCAGGCATTGGCGAAATCGATCAGCCGCTGGGCTACGCCACCGGTGGTCATGAACGCGCCTGATAGCAGGAAGAATGGGATCGCCAGGAAGGTGTAACTGTCAGAGGTTTCGAACAGTTTGATCGCCAGGGAACTCAGGGAATCCGGGCTGAACATCAGGATCGAAACGGCCCCGGCCAGGCCCAGCGATATCGCGATAGGCACGCCGAGGAACATGAAGACGAACAGCAACAGGAACAGACAGATCACCGTCATCAGTGTTGCTCCTCTGTAGCGTTGGCCAGTTTGGTGGCTTCCGCGGCTTCATCCGCCAGCCCCAGGCCGAGCTGCTGGTGGGTGTAAATGCGGTAGAGGATTTCCAGATAGCGCGCGATGATCAGCGCGAAACCAATGGGCACAATGATCGCGATATGGCCAATCTTGATCCCGTAGCGGTCAAGGTCTTCAGCCCCGATCCCTGCGACCAGAAGCGCGGAGACCCACTTGATGCTCGCCACCAGAAACAAACCGGCGTAGGCCAGGCAGCAGGCGCAGGCCAGCATGGCCAGCAGGCGCTGGACCGGTCTGCTGGTTTTCTTGACCAACACGTCGACGCCCAGATGACCCGCCGTGCGCACGCCATAAGAGATGCCGAAGAAGATCAGCCAGCCAAACAGCGCCTTGGTCAACGCGACGCTCCAGGTCATTTCCTGGGCGTAACCCATCAGGTGATCGCCGAACCAGGCGAAGAAATCGCTGCTCCACGCCCACTTGTCGCTGAGCGTGTAGAACATCGTGTAAAGGTTGTTCAGCGCCACGTAAATGAACGTGACCAGTGTCATGGCAGCCAACAGGAAAGCAATCATGCCTTCCTCGAAATGCTCCCAGACTCGCCTGAGCGATTGCATAAGAATTCTCCAAACCAAGAGAGGGCAGCCACCCGGGGACGGGTGGCCGCACATACGTCACTTCCTGAGCGGTCCGCTCATTTCAGAGCGGGGCAGGTCTTCATGACGCCTTGTTCGACGCATCAGCGGCTTTGATCAGGTCAGCACCGATTTCGTCGGAGAATTTCTCCCAGACCGGCTTCATCGCTTCACGCCATTCCTGACGTTGCGCCTCGGTCAGTTGATCGATTTCGCTGGTCTTGGAGTCGATGATTTTCTGCTTGGCCGTCTGGTTCAGGGCTTCGGCCTGTTTGTTCACTTCAACGGTGACCTGATCCATGATCTTTTGCAGTTCGGTACGGATATCCGGCGCCAGACCGTCCCAGAATTTCGAGTTGGTGATCACCATGTAGTCGATCAGGCCGTGGTTAGTCTCGGTGAAGAACGGCTGTACCTCGTTGACCTTCTGGCTTTCGTAGTTGGACCAGGTGTTTTCGGTGCCATTCACGGTACCGGTCTGCAGGCCTTGATAAACCTCGGCGAAGCTCATTTTGCGAGGGTTGGCACGCACGGCCTTGAATTGCTCTTCCAGGACGCTGGAGGCTTGAACGCGAAATTTCAAACCACGGGCGTCCTTGGGCAGGATGACCTTCTTGTTGGCCGATAGCTGCTTAAGCCCGTTGTGCCAATAAGCAAGACCGTGGATACCCTTGTCGTCCATGGACTTGAGCAGCGCCTGGCCCTGCGGGCCTTGCTGAAAACGATCGACTGCCGCCAGGTCGTTGAACAGGAAGGGCAGGTCGAAGATTTGCACCTGTTTGGTGTAATGCTCGAACTTGGCGAGAGAAGGGGCCAGCATTTGCACGTCACCCAGCAACAAGGCTTCCATCTCTTTGCCGTCGCCAAACAGCGAGGAGTTCGGGTACACCTCAACCTTCACTTTGTCCTTGAGCTGCGGGTCGGCGGCGACGAGCTTCTGAAACATCAGGGCGCCCTGGCCTTTGGGCGTGTTCTCCGCCACGACGTGGGCAAACTTGATGACAACCGGGTCGGCTGCCTGAGCGATGCCTGTCATGGATACTACGACGGCGCAGACTAGCGCCTTGGTCAGCTTCAACATCGATATCACCTTTTTATTTTTGTGGTGGAATCAGCTTTATAGAGTGTTTTCAGGACACCTGCCCGGGCGGGCGCCTTTGAAGCGTTAACGACACGATGGCCCAATGCCCTCCAGGTACAGAATTAGCTTTTATAGAACCCCGTGTTCGGCGCAGCCGAACGCGACCGATCCAGCCCGCGCAATTCAACGTTAGCAGCTGACGCGCAAGCCTGCGGTATTCCTGCCTATGCCTTTGCCAACGCCAGTAGTCGCTGCGCTCGCAGCAGCACGGGCGCGTCGATCATTTGCCCGTCCAGTTGAAAGGCCCCTGCGCCCTGTGCAGCGGCGCTTCCCTGTATGACTTTATGGGCCCAGGCCAAGTCGTCGGCGCTGGGGGTGAGGGCGGCATGGATGATCGGGATCTGCCTGGGATGAATGCACAGCGCGCCGCCATAGCCCATGTCATAAGCATGCCGGACGGCCTGCTGCAGCCCGTGCGGGTCACCAATGGCGGGATAAACACCGTCAAGTGGGGGCAGCAGGTCGGCACCTCGAGAGTGCAATTGCACCGCCATGCGTGCCTGATCGAGGAATAGCTGCGCCGCGGCAGTGCCCGTGTTCAGGTTCAGATCCAGGGCCAGGTCGAGACTGCCGAAAGATAGACGCTCTACGCTTTCACTATGGGCGATCTGTTCAAGGGCCAGCAGCCCTTTGGCGCTTTCGATGATCGGCCAGATCGGTTTGCGTGTCTGCCTGACTTCGGCGACATGCGCGGCGCTTTCCACCTTAGGTAACAGAATCCCCGCGACACCAGGCTGAATGGCGCACCAGGCCAGGTCGGCGGCATGTTCTGCATGGTCCGGCGCATTGACCCGCACCCAGACACAGGCCGCGCGATCCTGATCCAGAAAGGCTTTGAGGTTATCCCGGGCCTGACGCTTGAGTGGTTCTTCAACGGCATCTTCGAAATCGACGATGACCGCATCAGCGCCGGCGGCCAACGCCTTGGCAAAACGTTCGGGCCGACTTCCCGGCACGAACAGCGCAGAGCGAACGATGGATGGGGGCATGGTGGTTGGCTCCTCTTGTGACCTGTAGGCGCGGCGTTGTTTTGTGGGAGCGAGCTTGCTCGCGAAAGGGCTGATGAATTTGATAGATATTTGTGAGCAGAGCCACCGCCTTCGCGAGCAAGCTCGCTCCCATAGAGGGTTTAGTCAGGCAGACCGCCATCGCTGCCTCGCGGTGCTCGTGAGCTCCTACAGGTCGCGCGTTTCTAGGGGCGTTGTCGCTCAAACCACACCTGCTGCGACTAACCGCGCCTGTTCATCGCCCGTGATCCCCAACTCATCGAGAATGCCAGCGGTGTGTTGCCCCAGCGCGGGCACGCCGTCCATTCGGGGAGTGAAAGCCGCGTTGCGGCCCGGAGGTAGCAGCGACGGCAGTTTTCCAGAAGGGCTGTCGACTTCTCGCCAACTGTCCCGAGCCTTGAGCTGTGGATGATCCCAGACTCCCTGCATGTCATTGACCCTGGCGTTGGCGATCTGCGCTTCCTCCAGCCTGGCGACCACCTCGTCCACCGACAACGAGGCAAATCCATCAACGATGATCTGCCGCAGGATGTCGCGATTTTCCGATCGCTTGAAGTTGGCAGAGAAACGTTTGTCTGTGGCCAGTGCCTTGTCGAGCAGGACCTTTTCACAAAACAGCGCCCATTCACGCTCGTTCTGCAACCCCAGCATGATGGTTCCGCCACCGCCGGTGGGAAACGGTCCGTAAGGATAGATGGTGGAGTGAGATGCCCCGGCCCGAGGCGGTGGTGGCGCACCGTTGTAGGCGTAATACATCGGGTAACCCATCCACTCCACCAGGCTTTCGAGCATCGAAACATCAATGCGGCTGCCCACCCCGGTTTTAGCCCGAAGCATCAGCGCCGAGAGAATCCCGGTATAGGCGTACATGCCTGCCGCAATGTCGGCAATGGAGCAACCGGCCTTGGCCATTTCGTTCTCGCCCGGTCCGCCAGTCACCGAGAGGAAGCCGCCTTCGCTCTGAATCAGCAGGTCGTATGCCTTTTTCTTCTCGTATGGGCCACCTTCGCCATAGCCGGAAATATCGCAAACAATAAGTCGCGGAAAGCGCTCATGCAGCGCATCGAAGGACAGCCCCATGCGCGCTGCGGCGCCTGGAGCGAGGTTCTGCACCAGCACGTCTGCTTTACCCAGTAACGATTGCAGAATTGACCCGGCTGCATCCTGTTTAAGGTCCAGGGTCAGGCTTTCCTTGGAGCGATTGGTCCAGACGAAATGCGAGGCCAGCCCATCGACGCGCTGATCATAGCCACGCGCGAAATCACCGGTGCCAGGGCGTTCGATCTTCACCACTCGGGCACCGAGATCGGCCAGCTGCCGAGTACAGAAGGGCGCTGCGATAGCGTGCTCCAGGCTGATGACGGTGATGCCATCCAGCGGGCGGGGATTGAGTTGAGTCATGTCTGTTACCTCTTGTACCTGTAAGGCTGTGTGAGCTGCGGTTGTGTGCCTGGCACAACGCAATTGCGCCGCATACATCGGACCTGTAGGAGTGAGCTTGCTCGCGATAGCGTTCGATCAGGCGACGTTCCTTTAGCTGAGAAACTGCTATCGCGAGCAAGCTCACTCCTACAGAAAAAACCTCTGACATTTGGAAAGACGCTGGGAATGGCCGCTGCTAGCCCTCTAAGTCAAATCAGCCAGATTCAGCGCATCCCGCAACGCCCAGACTCTGGAAATCAACGCTTTGCCTTGCTCTTCAGTGCGAGCCCCGGAAAACGCCAGCAGGCGCTGGAACTTGGCTTCAAGTTCGGGGCGTGACAGGGTGTTGCCGGGGTCGCCTTTGGGTTCGTCGATAGCGGCCGCAAGCGTGCGGCCGTCCGTGGTGGTGACGATCACCCGTCCCAGCCAGCGGCCGGGGTAAGCTGTATCGACTTCAGGGTCCAACTCCATGCTGACTTTCTCGCGGAAAGCATCTACCGCAGGATCAGTCAGCGCCAGGTCGCGGAATTCAATCAACTGCGCACTGCCATGAACCGCGACAAGCCCCAGTACGGCCCCCATGGAAAACTTCGCCTGATGCACAGTGGTCGGTTTCACCACTCGGCCCAGCACATCAATGGCACCTTGGTGCACACGAGTAACCACTGTGGCGATCTGTTCGTGACTAAGGCTTTCGCGCTGCATCAGGTGCAACAAGGCATCTGCGGCCGGGTGGGTGTGGCGGCATGAGGCGTGAAACTTGAATGAGGTTTCCACCAACGCCCAGCGGGTGCCCAGCCGGTCTGACAAGCAGGCTGGCTTGGCGTCGGAGGACATGCCCGCCGCCATACCTTGCTCACCTTCGAGGATATTGCGCGCGCCGGTCAGCCCGTCCTCGGTCATGTAAGCGGCAAGCAGGCCGTCCGCGGCGGCTTTGGCGGTATGTAGCTGTTTAGAGTCTGCGGCGTCGCGGAGAAACTCCCATAACCCGGCAGCCTGAGTCCCGGCATTGCCCAGCAGATTGATGAATTGCTCTTTATTGAAACCCAACAGCTTGCCCACACCGACAGCGGCAGCCAGGGTGCCAACGGTGGCTGTGGTGTGGAAGATCCGATAGTGCGATCGGCCCATGAACTCACCGATGCGGATCCCGGCTTCGTAGCCAGCGACTGAAGCGAGCAGCAGGTCCTTACCTGATTTGTTCAAATCCTGGGCTGCGGCCAGTACTGCTGAAAACACCACGGTTGCGGGGTGCAGCACCGAGCTGTTGTGCAGGTCATCCTGCTCCACCAGGTGTGAGGATGCGCCGTTGACGAACGCCGCAAACCAGGGGGACGTACCGCGCCCGCTGACCAGGATTTTCGCGTTGCCGTCTGCTGGCCCCATGCGTTGCGCATAACGCTCGAACAAAGGGATGGGGCGTGCGCCCTGACTGGCCAGCGCCGAACCGATCCAGTCCAGAAACAGGTCTTCGGTGCGGTCCAGAACGGAGGCGGGGATCTGCTCGTAGTGCAGGTCGGCCAGGAACGCGGCCAGGGCTTGGGTATGGCTCATGGGCAAGTCCTCAGAAGCTGCGCGGCAGTTCGAGCAAATGCTCGGCGACGTAGGAAAGAATCAGATTGGTGGAGATCGGTGCCACCTGGTAGAGGCGTGTCTCGCGGAATTTGCGCTCCACGTCGTACTCGCAGGCGAAGCCGAAACCGCCGTGAGTCTGCAGGCAGGCATTGGCGGCTTCCCAGGAGGCCTTGGCAGCCAGGTATTTGGCCATGTTGGCGCTGGCCCCGGCGTTTTTGCCGTTGTCGTATTCCTCGCAGGCGCGCCAGCGCATCAGGTCGGCGGCTTCGATCTCGATATGGGCTTCAGCAATCGGGAACTGCACACCCTGGTTTTGCCCGATGGGCCGGCCGAAGACCACCCGGTCACGGGCATAGGCGCTGGCTTTTTCGATGAACCATCGGCCATCACCGATGCACTCGGCGGCGATCAGGGTGCGCTCGGCATTCAGGCCGTCGAGGATGTACTTGAAGCCTTTGCCTTCTTCACCGATCAGGCTGTCGGCCGGCAATTCAAGGTTGTCAAAGAACAGCTCATTGGTCTCGTGATTGACCATATTGGCAATCGGTTGAACAGTCAGACCCTTGCCGATGGCCTCACGCAGATCGACCAGAAAAATCGACATGCCCTCGGACTTTTTCTTCACTTCAGCCAGCGGCGTGGTGCGTGCCAGCAGGATCATCAGGTCTGAATGCTGAACCCGCGAGATCCACACTTTTTGGCCGTTGATGATGTATTTATCGCCCTGTCTGACGGCCGTAGTCTTGATTTTGGTGGTGTCGGTGCCGGTGGTGGGCTCGGTGACGGCCATGGATTGCAGGCGCAGTTCGCCGCTGGCGAGTTTTGGCAGGTAGTAGCTTTTCTGCGCATCGCTGCCGTGACGCAGCAAGGTAAACATGTTGTACATCTGGCCATGAACGGTGCCGGAGTTGCCGCCGCATGCGTTTACTTCTTCAAGAATGACCGAAGCTTCGGCCAGCCCCAGGCCTGAGCCGCCATATTCAGTCGGGATCATCGCCGACAGCCAACCGGCGTCGGTCAGGGCCTTGACGAAGGTTTCCGGGAAGCCTTTTTCTTCGTCGATCTTGCGCCAGTAAGCGGCGTCGAATTCGCCGCACAGCGCACGAACGCCTTCGCGGATCGCATTGAGGTCTTCGTCTTCGTAAGGGTTCATTGTTTGTCCTCGTTGTCATGGCCTGCCGGTGTCGGGGTCATGATCATTGTTTGAACATCAGTGGGGCGATTTGAAAAACCGTGACGCGCAGGGCCTTCAGTCGAACTGCACTTCAGCGCTCTGCGCGACGCCGTCTTCATTGCCAGCCCATAACTGGGCCTTGTCCGTGTCAACGATGCGGCCACCCACATGAAAGGGAGTGGGCAGGTTCAGCGGGCGTACCCCGCGATAGGCGAAATGCCGCACGTGCTTGTCAGGGTTGGCGCGCACGAAAGAACGAAGACTGAAAGTGGCGATCATCGGGCCGTGCACCACCAGGCCGGGATAGCCTTCGGTCTCGGTCACGTAGGGGTAGTCGTAATGGATGCGGTGGCCGTTGAAGGTCACAGCCGAGTAGCGAAACAACAGGGTAGGGGTGGGCACGATAATCTCGCTCCAGTCCCCGGGTTCCGGCGCGGCGCCGCTATTGAGCTTGGGTGGGTTGGGCTCTCGGTAGACGATGTCCTGTTCTTCACGAACGCAAAGCTGGCCGTCCTGGGAATAGTCATGGCGGACCGTGACAAACAGCAGTGACCCGGTTCGACCGTGTTTTTCCTCAACGTTAAGCAGGGTGGACAAACGCTGGGCCTGGCCGCCCACCTTCAGCGGCGCGATAAACTCGACCCGGCCACCGGCCCACATGCGATTGCGATTGGCTGCGGGGGGCAGGAAGCCACCACGGGCCGGATGCCCATCACCGCCCAGCTGGCTTTCAGGCACCGGGTCCTGAAAAAAGCACCATTGCCACAGAGGCGGCAGTGGTTCTCCGTCAGCGGGTGTCGCTTCACCGAAGGTCGCGGCGATACGCTGAATCAGGTTACGGCTCAGCACATCATGGGCCTCTTCCGTCCTGCCGATCCAGGCGCTGAAATCCGTGGGCGTGCTTGAAGCATTCATAGCCATTGGGCCTCTGTCTTTGTTGTTATGGACAGATGATGCGAGGCGCCAGGCATTCTGAGAATTTGCATTTCCGTAACCCGGCGTTCATGTATGCTGAACGCCATTTGGTCATGTACGGACACAACCATGCACTTTGATCTGGCTGATCTGCGTCTCTTCATTCATATCGGTGAGTCGCCGAGCCTCACCCAAGGCGCGCGCCGGGCGTTTTTATCACCCGCTGCGGCCAGCGCGCGAATCAAGGCGTTGGAAGGACAACTGGAAACCCGTTTGCTGTACCGCGACAGTCGGGGCGTCGAGCTGACGCCCGCTGGTCAGAAACTGCTCAGACATGCGCGCCTGATCATGAGCCAGGTGGATTACCTGAAAGCCGAGTTCACCCATTTCGGTACCGATTCAGCCGGGCACATCCGTATCTTTGCCAACACCACGGCTGTGACCGAATTTCTTCCGGAAGTGCTCGCGGGGTTTCTGGCTAAACGACCCGGCGTCACGGTTGACCTGCAAGAACGCCTGTCCCGGGACATTGTGCGTGGCGTGCTGGATGGCAGTACCGATATGGGCATCATTGCCGGGCCGGTAGAGGCTGCCGGTTTGCAGGTCATGCACTTCAGCACGGATCGGCTGGTGCTGATCGTGCCGGTGGGTCACGAGCTGGCGAAGAATAAGACGGTCACGTTGAAACAGACCCTGGCGTTCCAGCATATTGGCCTGCACGAAGGCAGTACATTGCTGAGTTTCCTGCGTGACCACGTCGAGCGCATCGGCAAGAGCCTTTCCCTGAGGATTCAAGTCTCCAGTTTCGAGGCCATCTGCCGCATGGTGGAAGCCGGAGTCGGGATCGGCATCATCCCGGAATCGGCTGCGATACGACACAGTCGTACCATGCAACTGGTGGCCATTGAACTCGACGAACCCTGGGCTGTGCGCGAGCGCAGCATTCTGGTCCGTGAGCTTGATGCGCTGCCGGGCACGGTGCGGGCATTGATTGCGACGCTGATGCCAGATGCCGAAACACCAGCGCAGGACCGGCTTTAGCCGGGAGAGCGATATTGCTAACAATGCCAATCTAGCGCCTGTACTGGCATCTTCCCGGCTAAAGCAGTCCTACGGAACTGCTTGGGCGTTAGAAGGTAATCACCTGTCGGATTGCTTTTCCCTCGTGCAGCCGATCCATGCCCACATTGATGTCATCCAGCCCAAGACGGTGAGTGACCAATTGATCGATGGGCAACCGGCCTTGCTTGAACAGCTCGAGGTAGCGCGGGATATCCCGTGACGGAACACTGCTGCCCATGTAACTGCCTCGCAGGGAGCGCTCTTCAGCCACCAGCGTCACCATGGGCACGGCGAAGGTTGCAGTCGGTGGCGCAAGCCCGGCGGTGACAACCTCGCCACCGCGCTTGGCCACCCGCCAGGCCAGATCCAGTGCCGGTGCTGCGCCCGCGAACTCCAGGGACACATCGACACCGCCGTGAGTCCAGTCGCGAACCAGCTCGACAACACCCTCATCGAGCGCATTGAATGTCGCGGTTGCGCCCAACGCCTTGGCTTTCTCCAGCTTGTCCGGGTTGGTATCGATGGCGATGACCTGCGCCGCGCCTGCCGCATAGGCACCCAGCAGCGCTGCCATACCGACCCCGCCGAGACCGACGATCGCCACTGTACTGCCCAACTGAATCCGGGCGGTATTGATGGCCGCACCGACGCCGGTCAACACTGCACAGCCAAACAACGCAGCGTTCTCCAGCGCAATGCTCGGGTCGATCCTGACCAGCGAGTGGGCCGAAACCGTGGCGTATTCGGCAAAGCAGGAAACGCCATTGTGATGGTTCAGCGTCTGCCCCTTTGCAACCAGGCGGCGGGCGCCGCGCAACAATGTTCCCGCAGCGCCCGCAACCGAACCTGGCTCGCACAGCGCCGGGCGACCCTCCGAGCAGGAAACGCAATGCCCGCAGGTGGCGACGAATACCGTGACGACGTGATCGCCCGGCGTCAAGTCGTACACATAGGGACCGACAGCCTCCACCACGCCCGACGCTTCGTGCCCCATTACCATGGGCAGCGGACGAGGCCTTACCCCTTGAATCACCGACAGGTCGGAGTGGCAAATGCCTGCCGCAGCGATGCGGATCAAGACCTCACCGGGGCCGGGAGGCTGCAATTCAACGTCCTGAATGCTCAATGGTTTGCTGACGGCGTAGGGGGCAGGGGCTCCCATTTGCTCGAGTACGGCGGCGCGCATATGCATCATCGATCTCCCTTATTGACGTGATGGTGGATCAAACGACACGTCCGCCATCCACCGGCAGCTCGACGCCGTTGAGGAACGCTGCATCGTCGGAGGCCAAAAATACTGCGACAGCAGCGACATCACTAGGCTTGGAAAGGCGGCCCAGCGGGATCGAAGCCAGAAACTTCTGACGGTTTTCCGGGGTGTCCGGCATGCCCATGAAGTCTTCGAGCAACGCAGTCTCGCCCATGACCGGACAGATGTTATTGACGCGGATTCCATCAGGCCCCAGCTCTACAGCCAGTGACTTGGACAGCAGATTCACGGCACCCTTCGAGCTGTTGTACCAGGTCAGTCCCGGGCGCGGACGAATACCGGCGACCGAGCCAACGTTGATGATCGACCCGCTTTTTCGCTCGCGCATCAGCGGCACAATGGCTTTGGTCATGTGAAAGATTGACTTCACGTTGACGGCAAACACCCGATCGAAGGTCTTTTCATCGACGTCCATCAGCGGCTGGTTGCGATGGGTAGTGCCGGCATTATTGACGACCACATCGGGCACGCCGAAGGTGTTCACGCACAGGTCGACGGCCGCCTGCACTTGCTCCGCACTGGTCACGTCACAGGCTGCGGCGATGGCATTGCTGCCCAGTTCGTCTGCCAGGGTTTGGGCCGCTTGGTAATTGATGTCTGCTAAAACGACTTTGGCGCCTTCTTCGACGTATCGACGCGCGATGCAGGCGCCGAACCCGCTGGCCGCGCCGGTGACGATGGCAATCTTGTTATCGAGCTGAGCCATGTTGTTCTCCGTTGTTGGCTTTATAGAATGTCAGGCCGGGTCGATTCAGCCGTGATGGCAGACCACGGTCTTGGTGATGCTGAATTCGTCCAGGGCCAGCAAGCCTTTCTCGCGGCCGTGTCCGCTCTTGCGGATCCCGCCAAAGGGCAGCTCCACACCGCCGCCTGCGCCATAGCAGTTGATGAACACCTGACCGCCTTCCAGGCGTTCGGCCATGCGTTGTTGGCGAGCGCCGTTTTCACTCCAGACCGACGCCACGAGGCCGTAGTCAGTGCCGTTTGCCACGGCGACGGCATCGTCTTCATCGTCGAACGGCAGCACGGCGAGGACCGGTCCGAACACCTCCTGACGAGCCAGTTTGTGATCGCGCGGTACTGGGCCGAATACGACTGGCCGCACGTAATAGCCGTCCTGAGGCAGGTCGTTGTCCATCAGTGCTTCAGCAATGATCGGTAGCTGGCTGTCCTTGCACTCCTGGATAAATTGCTTGACCCGGCCGAACTGAGCGTGGGTGATGATCGGGCCGCAATCGGGAGAAGTTTGTGGCAACCCGACGCGAATTTCGCGAAAACGCGCGGCCACTCGCTCGACCACCTGATCGTATACCTCACGCTGAACCAACAACCGGCTACCGGCAGAACAGGTCTGGCCTGCGTTCTGGATAATCGCGCCAACAATCACCGGCACCGCCTTGTCCAGATCGGCATCGGCAAATACCACTTGAGGGCACTTGCCACCCAGCTCCAGCACGCACTTCACATGATTGGCGGCGGCTGCAGTCTGAATCGTGACGCCGACTTCCGGTGAACCGGTGAAGGTAATCAAATCGATGCCGGGATGACCGGCCAATGCCGCGCCGGCCTCGCGGCCGTAACCGGTGACTATATTCAGAGCGCCTGCGGGCAGCCCGGCTGCGGTGGCCAGCTCGGCGAAGCGCAGGGACGTCATGCAGGCATCTTCGGCCGGCTTCACCACTGAAGCGTTGCCCATGGCCAATGCCGGCGCGATGGTGCGGCCGAGCATTTGCGCGGGGTAGTTCCAGGGAATGATGTGGCCGACGACACCGCAACGCTCGCGGACGACATTCACCGAATAGCCCGACAAATAGGGGATGACTACGCCGTGCACCTTGTCCGCTGCGCCACCATAGAACTCGAAGTACCGTGCCAGAGCTTCGATGTCTTTGCGCGCCAGTGCCAGTGGCTTGCCGGTGTCTTTGGCTTCGATTTCCGCCAGCTCGTCAATATGGGCAAGCACGCTGCTGCCGATCTTCACCAGAATGCGGCCGCGCTCCGTTGCGCTGAAACTGCCCCATGGCCCGTCCAGAGCAGCGCGAGCGGCGGCCACGGCGCGATCAATATCTTCAGGCTGGCCGCGAGCAATTTCGGCATAAGCCTGCCCGGTGACGGGGGAGTAAACCGCGATGTTTTGCCCGCCAGTGGCAGAGACTTTTTCGCCGTTGATAAATAGCGTCGTCATTGCTGCGCCTCCATTTGCTGATTGTTGCAAGGGTCTGACGGAGAGGTGGCGAGGGCCGAGTCGACCAGTGAAAGCTCGCCACGCTCGATGTGCAGTATTTGATCAGGCACATCCTTGAGCAGGCTGCCATTGGATTCGGTGACCAGAATGCACAGCTCAGGCAAGCGTTCCTGGAGCCGCTTGAGTGCATTGCTGTATTCGGTGGCGAGTGCAGGGGCCAGGCCCTGGAACGGCTCATCCAGCAGGATCAGCCGCGTACCGATCATCAAGGCTCTGCCCAGGGCGGCAATTTTGCCCTGGCCGCCGGATAGCGCTGCGCCGGAGCGCTCAAGCATCGGCCGCAATTGGGGAACCACGTCCAGGGTCAGCTCCAGACGATCGCTTACTGTCTGCTTGTTCATGCCAGCGACCTGGCAGGGCAGGCGCAGGTTCTCTTCCACCGACAGCGTCGGGAACATCACCCGCTCTTGCGGCGCGTAACCGATGCCCAGCCGGGCTCGACCATGGGCCGGCACGCGGGTCAGATCTTCACCGTCGAACAGGATCTGGCCTTCCTTGAGGGCGACCAGACCCATGATGGTTCTCAATAGCGTGGTCTTGCCGGCGCCATTGCGACCGACCACGGCCACGATGCTGCCCTTGGGTAGCTCGACATGGATACGCCGCAGTATCGGCACACGCAGGATGTCGGCGCTGACGTTGTTCAGCGTCAGCATGATGTGATTACTCATATCCCTAGTACCTCGCGCTTTACCGTAGGATCGGCCAGCACCTCGGCGGGTGAGCCGTCTGCGGCAATGGCGCCGTTGATCCAGGCGGCGACCCGAGTGGCATAGCGTTTGACGATATCCACGTCATGCTCGACGAAGATCGCCGTCACCCGTTGTTCGTCCAGCGCGCGCATGAGGATTTCCATTACCCCGTGCTTTTCCTGGGTCGAGACGCCGCTGGTGGGTTCATCCAGAATCAACAGTCGCGGGTTGAGCATCAACGACATGCCCACGTCCAGCAGCTTGCGCTGACCTTCGGGCAGGTTGATACACAGCTCATGCTGGCGATCGCGCAGGTTGATCAAGTCCAGCATGCGGTCTATCTCCTGGCTTGAGCTGGCGCTTGCCAGTCTCTGCCACAGGGACAGGTTCCCTTGCCGGGCCACTGCTGCCAATTGCAGGCATTCCCTAACGCTATGGTCAAGAAACAGTTGCGGTAACTGGAAAGAGCGGGCCATGCCGCGCCGCACAATGCTGCGCGGCGAATGCCCGGTGATGTTATCTCCGGCGAAATGCACGCTGCCCTCGCTGGGTTTGAGCAGGCCGGTGCAGATATTGATGAACGTGGTTTTCCCGGCGCCGTTCTGGCCTATCACTGCCAAACGCTCGCCTTCTGCGAGACTGAAATCAATACCGTTGGCCACCACCAGGCCGCCGAACGCCAGGGTCAGGTTTTGCGTCTGCAGGAGTGCGCTCATACGCCACCTCCCGTGAGGACTTTACGTTTGCGTAACAGGCCGGTTAGTCCTTTGGGCAGGAAGTAAATGATCACGATCAGAATCACACCCAGCACCAACTGCCATGAGCCGCTGACCAGTGCCGCCGCATACATCTTGAGGAATTCGTAGAGCAGGGCGCCCACGAAAGCACCGACGGCATGACCGGCACCGCCAAGAATGGCGATGAAGACAAACTCGCCAGAACGCAGCCAGTAACCCATTTCAGGTGTCACCAAGCCCTGAGACAAACCGAACAGCGAGCCCGATAATCCGCACAGTGCAGCGGAAAGAACGTAGCCCTTCCACAGCACTTTCCGAGCTGAAACCCCCAGATATTCAAGGCGTGTCTCATTTGTCTTGATGGCCGAAAGAGCCTGCCCCGAACTGGACTCGAAAAAGCGTTGTACGCCGAAGATGACCAGCAGCGAGACGCCGAGCACCAAGACCAGCAGGAATAACTCGAAAGACGCTCGCTCCAGCTGGAAACCCAGCATTTCCGGGCGACTGATACGTAGCCCGTCGGTGCCACCAGTGAGGTTGTAGAACTTGCCCAGCACCGTGAACAGCACCATGGAAATCGCCAGGTTGAGCATGCCGAAGAAAATCTCACGATAACGGACCACGAAGGCACCGATGAGCATGCTCGCCAGAACACTGACAAGGGTGCCTGCGACGATCAGTAACAATCCGTCGAGGCCTGGATACCGTTGACCCAGAAAAGCCACCACGTATCCGGCAATGCAGGCGTACATGGCATGACCGAACGAAATTTGCCCCGCCCGAAGCAACACCACAATCCCCAGCGCGGCCAGGCCATAACAAAGGCCGAGGATCAACGGCAGTTTCAACCACGGAAACGCCAGAGCAAGCCCCATGACTACCACGACAGAAACGGTTGCAAGCAATAAAGAACGCATCAGATTTTCCTCGCTTGAACCACTGTGAACAGCCCTTGCGGACGCGCCAGCAGCACCAGAACCATGATCAGATAGGGCATGACGACTTCCATTTCCGGCGCGAGGTACACACAGAAGGAGCGCGACAGACCGATCATCAGGGCGGTCAGCAGTGCGCCAGTGATTTGCCCCAGCCCCGCACTGGCCACGACTGCAAACGAGAGCACAATCATGTCAGCGCCAATACCCGGCACCAGAGACGTGGTGGGTGAAGCCAGTGCACCACCCAGCGCCCCGAGCACCGCCCCGACCACGAAGGTCAGGTAAGCGATCCGCTTGGCATTGATGCCCAATGCGGTGGCGACCTCACGATCGTGGGTCACCGCGACTATCTGCTTGCCGGTCAGGGTCTGGTTGAGAAACCACTTGAGCGCGAAGTAAACGACTACCGCAGTGCCCGGTACGAAGAACAGCTGATAGTTCATGTACACGACACCCATCAGCTCAGACGTACCCATCTGATTGACCACATCAGCCACAAAGTAAGGTTGAGTGCCCCAGACCAGCCGTTGTACGTCCTCGAAGATCATGAATGCGCCGAATGTGACCAACAGCTGCAGAATCGGGTCGCGATCCTGAAACTTTCTGAGCAGCAGCATCAATACCGTGCCCATCACGACACCGACGGCAATCGCCCCGGTGATCAACAGGGCCACCGAGAAGAAAGCCGACTCGCTGCCCTGGCCAAGCCACAGCCCCAGTGACGCGGCACCGTATCCGCCAAAGGCATAAAGACTGCCGTGGGCGACGTTGAGGATGCGCACCACGCCAAAGATGAAGGTCAGACCCAGCGCCACCAGAAACAACAGCCCCGCGTAGGACACGCCATCCAGCAGCGCCAGGATGAAAATATCGCGGCTCATGGCTTGGTGCTGGCTGGCTGGACTTCATCGAGCAGGGCAGGGGTCACCGTCTTGACCCACTCGGAAGACTTCTGACCCGCCGGAGTCGTAATGCGATCTGCCGGCACCAGCATGATGTCTTTAAGGACTTTGAATTTGTAATCGGCGCTGGCGGTGGTGACGCCAAACAACTGAGTTTCAAGCCCCTGCCCATCCTCGGCCCTGATCCGGACCGGACTGGTCAGACCGCGAAATTCCAGACCGCGAAACGCGCTGGCAAGTTGTTCTTCGTCAGGCCATTTACCACCGTTGGTTTCGATGGATTTACGATAGGCAGCGCTCATGCCGTCCAGCGCCTGGATCATGTGATACACCGAGTAGATCGGATATGACCCGGTGCGAGCCTTGAACTTCTCGACGAAGGCTTTATGCCGGGCATCGTTGACATATTGCGGGTGGAGGAAATAGTGATCGCCCCGTGCGCCGATCAAGACTCCGTCGGGGAGCACCCCGGCCAGCCGCTCAAGAGACGTCTCGCCCAATGGCAGGAAAAATTGCGAAGTGCGCAGCAGACCACGTTGGCTGGCTTGCCTGATAAAGGTGTCCAGGTCGCCGCCCCAGGAAGTGCTCAACACGACATCCGGCCGAAGCACCTGGAGGCGACTGACTTCAGCAGAGAAATCCGACGCGCCGAATTTTGGAAACAGTTCGGCCACGACTTTGACGTCAGGCTTGAGCTGCTTGAGGGTGGCACTGAAGATTTCCCACGAATCACGACCCCAGGCGTAGTCCTGATTGACCACCGCGATGGTTTTGAAATCCGGTTTGGTCTTGAGCAGATAAAGCACGCTGGACACCATTTCGGTGACAGCGTTGGCTTGGGTGCGGAATACATACTTGTAATCGTGACCCTCCAGCGCTTTCTCAGTGCCGCAGTCCCAAAGGATGTTGACGACCTTGAGGTCTTCGGCCACCGGGGCCAGGGTGTTGCAGTTGCCACTAGAGATAGAGGCCAGCATCACCTTGGCGCCCTGTTCCTGCACCACCCGGCGATATTCAGAAAGAAGCCGGTCCCCACCTACACCTTCGTCAATGAAGGTCGGCTCGATTTTCACTCCGTCGATACCGCCCGCTGCGTTCAACTCTTCGATATACATCTCGGCCGCGACTTTGGCCGGCATGCCGAATACGGAGGCCGAACCCGACATAAAGGTCGTAATGCCGATCTTGAGGGTTTCCGGTTTAGTGGCGTCTGCGAAAGCGGGCAGGGTTGAGAGCCCCATGGCAGCACTGATGAGAAGACGGAGCGTGAGGGTATGCAGCTTGATCTTGTGCATGGGAGGCCTCTTTGGGCTGTTGTTGTTTTTGTTATTTGCAGCGAATCACAGGTTGCCGCCGCCGGTGCGTTAGGGGAATTTGCTTTTGTCTAACCCAGCGTTCGTCGCAGCTGAATGGTAGACCATGGCTTGAGCAGGACGGGTGCGCCCGGCGGATGGCAAACTCGCAGCCCTGGCCGCCTGAGAAAAAGTGCGAACTCACTTGGGGCGAAGACAGTCCACCGGTTTAGCAAAACCTCACGCATAAAAAAGAGGACTTCTAAATGGTCGATTATCCAAAACCGCCTTTTACACCCCAAGAGCAACCGGTTCCGGGCATCCAGAGCAAAATGACTCCTCAGCCCGATTGCGGCGAAACCAGTTACAAAGGTTCAGGCCGCCTCGCCAATAAGGTGGCGCTGATCACCGGTGGCGACAGCGGCATTGGCAGAGCGGTTGCCATTGCATACGCCCGTGAGGGTGCGGACGTTGCCATTTCATATCTCGATGAGCATGAAGACGCGCAGGAGACCGCACGCTGGGTCGAGGAGGCGGGCAGACAGTGCCTGCTTCTGCCGGGCGATCTGGCGAACAAGGCACAGTGTGAGGCGATAGTCAGTAAAACCGTTGAGCAATTCGGACGCATTGATGTATTGGTCAACAATGCCGCCTTCCAGATGACCCATGAAACCCTGGAAGAGATTACCGATGAGGAGTGGCTGAAAACCTTTGATATCAACATCACCGCCATGTTTCGCATCTGTAAGGCCGCGCTGCCTTCCATGGCGGCTGGCAGTTCGATCATCAATACCAGCTCGGTGAACTCGGATATGCCCAACGCGAGCCTGCTGGTGTACGCGACCACCAAAGGAGCCATAGCCAATTTCACGGCGGGCTTGGCACAAATGCTCGGAGAGCGTGGGATCCGCGTCAATAGCGTCGCGCCAGGGCCTATCTGGACGCCTTTGATTGTCGCGACGATGACAGATGATCAAGTGAAAAACTTCGGTTCTCAGACCCCGCTGGGACGGCCGGGTCAGCCGGTAGAAGTGGCACCGATTTACGTGCTGCTTGCGTCTGATGAAGGAAGTTACATATCCGGAACACGCTACGGCGTTACAGGGGGCAAACCAATCCTTTGATTCGTGTGTCCCATGCCCTGTACAGCGCTTGCCCAGGGCATGGGACTTATTGACGCCGGTTTAACCGGGTTCAGTTTTTAGCCGCATCAGCACCTGTTGCAGCTGCCAGTTCTTTTGCATGAACCAGATGCTCTTTAAGCTTGGGCAGCGTTTCGCTGGCAAAGGCTTTCAGATCGGCATCTTCACCATTGGCAGCCTGTTCCTCGAACAGCTTGATGGTGGCTTCATGGGCTTTGACCTGATTGTTGGCATAGGCCCGGTCGAACGAACTGGCGTTGCGCAGTTCAAGGATCATGGCTTTTGCCTTATCCATAAGTTGCGCATCGTCAGAAACTTCCAGCTTTTTAGACTGCGCGATGGCTTTAAGCTTTACATTGGCGGCGGTGTGATCCTTGACCATCATCTCTGCAAACTTTTTCACTTCCTGAGATTGGCCTTTCTCTTCTGCCAGTTTTCCCGCTTCAACTTCAGCAACTCCTTTAGCCGAGGCATCCTCAACAAAGTCATCAGCATCTTGAGCAGCAAGTGCAGCTTGGCTGCCTAACGCAAGTGCAAGGCAGATAGCGCTCATTCGAAAGAACTTGTCCATTTTTAGCTTCCTTATTGGTCGAAGGTATGACGTCCTGGCGGACGGCTCAACAATGTCGACTGGGCACACCAGGCAATGTTCCGTTTTTCCACCCTCAGATGTTATGAGCGGTTAATACAGAGTCTCAGCCCTTGCTGTGCTCGGGTGAAGAGGGCGCTTTAGCGACTCCCCGTGGACCGGTAATACCCCAGATGACCCAGCCCACCACGGGCAGCAGAATGATCAGTAACGCCCAGCCGATCTTGGTGCTGGTGCCTTTGGTGCTGCGGCTTATGCTCACCAGCAACCATATATCGATAAGCAGGGCGATCAGAAGTACACCCATCCAAAACAGTGTAATTTCCATGATAGTTGCCTCAGTTTTGATCTTTGACGACTGGAGTGCGAATCATTAATCACGCACCTGTCTATCGAATGACCCCCGCCAACCATCAGGGGTTTAGTTGCGCGAATTGATAAGCGACAAGCGGTTTGAGCGTCCTGCAACAAATGAAGAAGCCCGATCCAGGACCGGGCTTCGGATTTGATTACCCCAGGTTCAGCTCTCTGGTGGTATGAGCGGCGTTAAGTCGCGAGAATGCTTTTTCGTCAAGGGTAGCCAAAAACTTCCTGCCATCCTTCAACGTGGCCAGAAACGTCACTTCCTTATGTTCGTTGCCTAGCATGAATCCGGCAACGGCGCCCAGTGGCCCCATTACCAGACTCCCAGCGGCTCCCTGGAGCAAAGCACTGCTGATGTCTTTGTTTTCTTCCTTGCCGACAATCTCGATCGACCTGATCATCGATGTACTGATGGTAATACCAGGCCAAGGGTACAAGGCGGACTCGATACTCAGAACTGCGCCGTGATAATCCCCGCTACCCTGTAAAAAGTCGCCGGCCAGGATTTTCATCTTGGCCATGGTAAGGCTCCTTCTTCGGTGTATCCCCACGGAGGATTCGACGCCTCATCGTTGCGGCCGTCAACCGGTACAAGACAAGCTGGCGCAACAGCGACTGACGGTCACAGACGCCACATTGCAGGGCGAATATAGCCATCGACGATTTTTTTCGTCCGGTTCCTTGACACGTCTGCCGAAGCAGTCCAGAATTGCGTCCATTCCTGATTCAGGAACTAGAAAAACCCTATAGATTTCAATGGGTTGGAAGCAAGCTTGGATTCAGCTTCCCCCTCTAGTGTTGTACGCATTTAGCAATCGAGGTCTGAGCGCTGAATGTAATGAGGCCGAGTAGCAAAATGGTTATGCCGCGGATTGCAAATCCGCTTACGCCGGTTCGATTCCGACCTCGGCCTCCACTATTAAAAGCCCCGAAGATTAACGTCTTCGGGGTTTTTTTTGAGCTGAAAAAAGGCAGGTCTATCCCGCTGCAGAGCCGATGACTCGGTGCAGCCGATCAAGGGCTAAAACGTCGGAGCTCTTGACGTTGCCTGATCGGGTGGACTTAAAAACAACAAAGGCCTACGTACCGAAGCACGTAAGCCCTTGTCCTGTAAGTGGTGCCCCGAGCCGGGGTCGAACCGGCACGTCCAAAGGACGAGGGATTTTAAGTCCCTTGCGTCTACCAATTTCGCCATCGGGGCGGTAGCGCTGAAGAGCAGGGAATATATACACCCAACCCTCTTGAAGCAAGCCCGCAAGATATTGAAATAAGACAAGATCTTGCCTGAGCTGCCTATCGGGGTTGGGTGCTGCGGTTGCGAAAAAGCATTACTGTCTAGTTAAAACGCCATCAACCGTACAGTGCACGGTTCAAAAACGGTGCGGTGCGGCTTTCGGAGTTTTTTGCCACGTCCGCAGGAGCTCCAGTTGCGACAATGGAGCCACCTTTATCGCCTGCGCCCGGTCCGATGTCTATGACCCAATCACTTTGAGCTACGACGCGCATTTCATGCTCGACCACCACGACGCTATTGCCCGCATCGACCAGGGTGTTGAGTTGTTTGAGTAAGCGATCGACGTCGGTCGGATGCAGGCCCGTTGTGGGCTCATCCAGTACATACAAGGTGGCGCCTCGCTGAGTGCGCTGTAGTTCGGTGGCCAGCTTGATGCGTTGCGCCTCGCCCCCTGACAACTCCGTAGCGGGCTGGCCCAGACGCAGGTAACCCAAGCCGATATCGCGCAGTGCAGTCAGAGCCCGCATGACTGAGGGTTCATGGCTGAACTGCTCGACTGCTTGGTCCACGGTGAGTTGCAGAATCTGCGCAATGTTCAGGCCTTGCCAGTGAACGGTAAGGGTCTCCGGGTTGTAGCGAGCACCGTGGCAGGTCGGGCAGGGTGCATAAACGCTGGGCATGAACAGCAATTCGACACTGACAAACCCTTCCCCTTCGCAAACTGAGCAACGTCCCTTGGCAACATTGAACGAGAATTGCCCGGCGTCGTAGCCTCTCTCCCGTGACTCAGCCGTCGCGGCAAACAGTTTACGGACCTGATCGAATAATCCGGTGTAGGTCGCAAGATTGGAACGCGGGGTGCGGCCGATAGGCTTTTGATCGACCTTGACCAGGCGCTTGATATTTTGCAGCCCGTCAACAACGCGTCCGCTACTGAATTGCGGCGCTTCATCCTCAAGACTTGGCACTTCGGATTCGTTGCTGTCCACGACATGGCCCAGGTGGGCACCCACCAATTCCAGCAGCGAATGACTGACCAGGCTGGACTTGCCCGAACCGGAAACGCCCGTGACTGAGGTGAAGCAGCCTAGGGGAAATGCAGCGCTGAGGTCATGCAGGTTGTTACGGGTGACTCCTTCGAGGCGCAACCAGCCTGAAGGCTTGCGTCGGCTTGTCTGTTGCGACTCATGGCTGGCGAACAAATGGGGGCGGGTCTGAGACGTTTCGACCTCAGCCAAACCCGCAGGCGGACCGCTGTAGAGGATGCGTCCACCGTGTTCACCCGCTGCGGGGCCGACGTCTATCAACCAGTCAGCGCGACGCATGGTCTCCAGATCGTGCTCAACCACAAACAACGAATTACCGGCATCTTTGAGTCGCTGCAACGCTGTGAACAACGCTTCCCCGTCCGCCGGATGCAAGCCTGCGGACGGCTCATCCAGCACGTAGATCACTCCGAACAGTTGAGAACCCAATTGCGTTGCCAGTCGCAGCCTCTGCAGCTCGCCTGAGGACAGGGTCGGGGTGCTGCGGTCCAGTGCCAGGTAGCCCAGCCCAAGATCGGTAAGGGTGCTGACCCGGCCCAACAGGTCTTGGGCGATACGTTGCGCCGCAATGCGTTTTTCGATGGATAAATTGGGTGTCAGGCGCACATCCGGCGCGCTGTCATGGGTTGACTTGCCCTTGGCTGCGCGTTGCTGGCGAGTTTCCTTCACTTGCTCCGGGCTGATGGGCTCGCCGTTCTGTTGCTCATTCTCGATAAAGGTCTGTGCCGCCACTGGGGCCAGAATGTTGGCCAACTGCAGCAGAGACATCTGTGACAATTCGCCGATATCAAAACCGGCAAACTTTACCGACAACGCCGCCTGGGTCAGGCGCTTGCCCTGGCACAGGGAGCAGGGACTGCCGATCATGAACTGCGCCACGCGCTTCTTCATCAGCGCGCTCTGGGAATGGGTAAACGTATGCAAAACGTAGCGTCGCGCGCCCGTGAAGGTCCCTTGGTAGCTGGGTTCGAGCTTCTGTTTCAAGGCCTTGCGGGTTTCCTGCGGGGTAAACCCGGCGTAGACAGGAACGGTGGGTTGCTCGTCAGTAAACAGAATCCAGTCACGTTGCTTTTTCGGCAGATCCCGCCATGGGATATCTACGTCGTAGCCAAGGGTGACCAATATGTCGCGCAGGTTCTGTCCTTGCCAGGCCGTGGGCCAGGAAGCGATTGCACGCTGGCGGATGGTCAACGAATCATCCGGGACCATCGATTGCTCTGTGACTTCATACACTCTGCCCAAGCCATGACATTGCGGGCATGCGCCTTGGGGGGTATTGGGGGAGAAGTCTTCGGCGTACAGCATTGCCTGGCCTGCGGGGTAACTGCCGGCTCGGGAGTAAAGCATGCGGATCAGGCTCGACAGGGTGGTCACGCTGCCGACCGACGATCGAGCGCTGGGCGTGCCGCGCTGTTGCTGCAACGCCACCGCTGGCGGTAGACCTTCGATGGAATCAACGTCCGGCACGCCGACTTGATCGATCAAACGCCTGGCATAAGGGGCAACGGATTCGAAGTAGCGTCGCTGGGCCTCGGCATAGAGCGTCGAAAACGCCAGTGATGATTTGCCAGACCCAGAGACGCCCGTGAACACCACCAAGGCGTCACGGGGGATGTCAATGTCGATATTTTTAAGATTGTGCTCGCGAGCCCCGCGGACCCGGACAAAACCGGTAAACGCTTGTGCACCGTCGGCCTGCAGGGTTAGCGGGTCGGGATTGTTGCTCTCTGAAGTCATTGTCCAGCCTTGTCGTGGGGATAGGGCGACACGACAACGCGCACGCCTGTGCTCGGGTTATCGCGGCTCAGCGATTGCCTGGCTGGCCGGGTATCTTTGGCGTATGGCCTTCGACGTCCTGACGGTCGCCGGTATGGGTCTCTTCATCACGGGTTTCGGTGGTGCGCTGTTCATGATCGGCAATGTCTGCCGGGCGCGCATCCGGGTCGTTGAGATTGTTGCCTCGAACAGTGTGTTTGTCATTGGGCATTTGCAGGATCTCCAAGGGTTCATCAATACGATCCGATGCAGCCCGGGTTCGTTCCATCGCGTTGGAGCCACCCCACGCATCGCTCAACGAAGGGTCTTGCTATACGCACGTAATGGCCGATGTAGGACATCCTCCATTTGTGTTGTAGGAGTAGTACTACCAAGTAAATGGTAGTTGTCTAAAAGTTCCCAACGGCGTTTTAATTGACCACTGTTTTTTATCAAGCAGGTTTTAGTCAAATGCAATGGAGTTGACAGGTCCATGAGTGGAATCGGCACACGATTGAGGCAGGAGCGTAGGCGCCTGGGATTGTCTCAACGAGAGATGGGACAGCTGGGCGGAGTCGCCGTCAATGCCCAAGGCAAGTATGAAAGTGGTGAGCGAATACCCAAGGCTGATTATCTGGCGGCTTTGGCCTGTGTCGGGGTTGATGTGTTGTACGTGTTAACTAGCCGTCATGCGCCAGCGAGCACTATCGATAGCGCCCAGGTGCGAGTCGATAATGCTGTGGAGCCTGATGCATTGCTGCTTGAGGTTCAACACGCAGCCAGGCACTTCATGTCAACCATTCAGGAATTGTCGAACTCCTATGTGGTTAACGGCAAGGAAGTGCCAATAAGGTCAAACGAGCGCAATGGCTGAGTCATGGCTTGGTTGCAGGATTTTGCCGCGGTCAACAAGAACTACGGCACGCTACTGATTCAACCACGCTCGGGACTTTCAGCTGCCGCGTTTCGAGCGAGACTTTGCAGGAAACTCGCCAAAGCAACTTCTTCAACGCGCAGTCCCTTGCGTTGTCGGGTGCGTGGCAGCAGCGCAAGCTCACCTTGCAGAAACCCCTCCAGCACAGCGGGATGGATGTAGCACTTGCGGCAGATCGCCGGTGTATTGCCCAGCTGGCGAGCGACCGCCTTGACCATGTCGACGATGTGCTTTTTAGCGTCGGCTTCCGGCTCCCAATGCAACTTGCGCAAGGTGGCGAGGGCCAGTGCGCTGCCAGCCCAGGTTCGGTAGTCTTTGGCGGTGAAGTCAGCGCCAGTCAAGCGTTGCAGGTAGGCGTTGATATCCGAAGAACTGACCGTGTGCCGTTCGCCATTGTCGTCCAGATACTGGAACAGGTTTTGCCCAGGCAGTTCCATGCAGCGCTTGATGACTCGGGCGATGCGCCGATCCGTCACGCTGATCTGATGCTCGACGCCGCTTTTGCCACGAAACTGGAAAAGGATCGCATTGCCGCGCACTTCGACGTGTTTGTTGCGCAAAGTAGTCAACCCATAAGATCGATTGTCCCGAGCGTATTGGCTATTGCCGATGCGGATCAATGTGGCGTCGAGCAATGAAATAACGGTAGCCATGACCTTGTCACGGCCGATACCCGGCTCAGCGAGTTGGGCTTCCAGCTGCTTGCGAACCTTGGGCAATGCCAGCCCGAATTCAATCATGCGCGAGTATTTATTCTCGTCGCGGATCTCGCGCCAGCGTGGGTGGTAGCGGTACTGCTTGCGCCCCCGCGCATCGCGCCCGGTAGCTTGCAAATGGCCGCGGGGGTCAGGGCAGATCCAGACATCGGTGTAGGCGGGTGGAATAACCAAGGCATTGATGCGTTTTATTTCCGCCTCATCGCGAATGCGTTGGCCGTCGATATCGAAATACACGAACTTGCCACGCAGGATTTTCCGGGTAAACCCCGCCTGAGTATCCTCGACGTAATGAAGATCAGGCGGCAATTGGGCGATGAGGCTCATATCAGTCATGGCAGCAATCCACAGGGCAGTTAAGTGGATTGACCGCACTAAACGGAAGGGGTGCCCAGTATTTTCGTCAGGCCATTAGTTCACGCCAAGACAGCGACAGACTTGATCTGCGCCCACAGCCGTTGACCGGGTAAGAGGCTCATCTGATCCCGGGAATAGCGCGTGATCCTTGCCAGCAACGGGGTGCCTGCCGCATCGAGCCGCACCAGCACATGCGCGGCATTATCCGCCGGCATCTCACTCACCACCCTCACTGGCAATCGATTGAGGATGCTGCTCTGCCCGTCGGGCTGCAGACTGAGACTGACGTCGCGGGCCTGGACTTTGAATCGCAGCATTTTGCCAAGCGCCATCGGGGTGTGCGCGACCCGCACCTGCAAGTCGCTATGGGGCAGTTGCACGCTCAGTAAGTGGTAACTCGCGTCGAAGGCGATGACCGAGCCTTCAATCACCACCCCTGCATCGTCACCGAGGGCAAGTGGCAGGTCGAGTCTGGCAAGGGTTTCACCGATGGGGCCGCTGGCCAGTGCCTTACCGTTATCCATCAACACCAGATGATCGGCAAGACGGGCCACTTCATCCTGAGAGTGGCTGACGTAAAGCATGGGGATTTCCAGCTCGTCGTGCAGTCGTTCGAGGTACGGCAGAATCTCGCTTTTGCGACGAGTATCCAGCGCCGCTAACGGTTCATCGAGCAGCAGCAAACGTGGGCTGGTCAATAGAGCCCGGGCGATGCCGACCCGTTGGCGCTCACCACCGGACAGCTTGTCCGGGCTTCGTTCGAGCAAGTGCTCAATGCCTAGAAGCTGTGCTGCATGCTCGAAGCCGACGCGGCGCTCGCTTTTGGGGATGCGACGCAGACCAAACTCGAGATTGCCACGTACCGACAGATGCGGAAAAAGGCTCGCTTCCTGGAAGACATAACCCAGCGCGCGTTTGTGAGGGGGCTGGAACAGGTCCGTGGCGCTGTCCTGCCAGACTTCATCATTGATGCGGATATAGCCTTGGGTGGGTTTTTCCAGCCCGGCAATACAGCGCAGGCAGGTGGTCTTTCCCGAGCCGGAATGGCCGAAAAGCGCCGTGACGCCGCGCCCTGGCAATGACAGATCCACATCTACCGTGAACTGCGGATAGGTCACCAGCAAACGAATTTCCAGCCCCGAATTCATCGATCAACCCCAGCCAGCTTTGTTCTTGCCGCTGGAATACAGCGCCAGAAGAACCAGAAACGAAAATACCAGCATGGCACCCGCCAGCCAGTGGGCCTGCATGTATTCCATTGCCTCGACGTGATCGAAGATCTGCACTGACACCACCCGGGTTTTCTCCGGAATATTGCCGCCGATCATCAACACCACACCAAATTCGCCCACGGTATGGGCGAAGCCGAGGATGGCGCCAGTCACAAAACCCGGCTTGGCCAACGGCAAAACTACGCAGAAGAAGGTGTCCCTGGGACTGGCGCGCAGGGTCGCGGCCACTTCAAGCGGGCGAGTGCCAATCGCGGCGAAAGCGTTTTGCAGCGGCTGCACCACAAACGGCATCGAATACAGCACTGAGCCAATCACCAGCCCGGCAAAGCTGAAGGTCAGGGTGCCCAGGCCAAGACTTTGGGTAAATTGGCCAACAGGGCCGTTAGGCCCCAGCAGCAACAGAAGATAGAAACCGATGACCGTGGGCGGTAACACCAGCGGCAGCGCGACAATCGCGCCCACCGGTCCTTTGAGCCAGGAGCGCGTACGCACCAGCCACCAGGCGATGGGCGTACCGATGATCAACAGGATCACGGTGGTCAGCGACGCCAGTTTCAGCGTCAGCCAGATCGCCGCGAGATCAGTTCCGTCTAACGGTATTGCCATGGACATTTACAGTTGATACCCGAACGATTTGATCACCGCGGCCGCTTTAGGACCTTTGAGGTACTCCACAAGCGCTTTGGCGGCAGCATTGTCCTTGCCTTTGTTGAGAATCACCGCGTCTTGCTTGATCGGGTCGTGCATGTCGGCGGGTACGATCCAGGCGGAGCCGCTGGTGACTTTACCGTCCTTGTAGATTTGCGACAGGGCGACAAAGCCCAGCTCGGCGTTGCCAGTGGAAACAAACTGGTAAGCCTGGGTAATGCTCTGACCTTCGACGATCTTGGCTTTGGTGGCGTCGGTCAGGCCAAGTCTGGCTAGTACCTGAGTTGCGGCGAGGCCATAAGGGGCCGCTTTGGGGTTGGCGATAGACAAATGTCTGTAGTTGTTGGCGTTGAGTACATCGCCCTTGGCGTCAACATAATTGTCCTTGGCGGACCACACGGCGAGGGTGCCGACTGCGTAGGTAAAGCGAGAACCTTTGACGATTTCGCCTTCCTGCTCGAGCTTCGCCGGGGTGCTGTCGTCAGCGGAGAGGAAGACTTCGAATGGCGCGCCATTTTTGATCTGGGTGTAGATCTGGCCTGTAGCACCGAATGCAGCAACCAGTTTATGGCCGGTGTCCTTTTCGAAATCCTTGGCGATCGCCTGAATAGGTGCGGTGAAGTTGGCGGCAACCGCGACCTGAACTTCATCGGCAAACGCTGAACTCATGGTCAACGCGGCGACTACACCGACGATGGATTTCAGAGACAGAGGTCGAAAGGGCATACGCATTGAACAACAGCTCCGTTGAGGGGAAGGGACGATGGGCCATGTTGGCCAGTCGCTATATATCGAAATATATAGCGCGCCATCCCCCCAGGGAAGCTAAGTTTCACTACCGCGTAAGTTTTTCCTGAGCCTGGGTGGCGAGCAACCGGGTCAGGGCTTCAGCACCAAGTTCATGCTTGAGCCCTACGGCCTGGCCCGCCCAGAGATTCATGAAGTCGCCGCTGCCAAGGGGTTCGGCGATAGCCCGTAGCGGCATCAAAGCACCTCCAGCCAGAGGAAAGGACGGCGCGGCATCGCACATCGGTCCCAATTCGGTCATCACCCGATTGATGATGCCCCGCGCCGGCCGGCCGGTGAAAATGTTGGTCAGCGCGGTCTGGCTGTCTTTGGCCGAGCGCAATGCCTGGTAGTGGGGTTTGCTGACCTTGGCTTCCGGGCAGAACAAGTAAGCCGTCCCGACTTGAACGGCTGCAGCGCCGAGCATGAAAGCAGCGGCGATACCTCGCCCGTCTGCTATACCGCCTGCCGCGATGACTGGCACTCTGACGGCGTCCACGACCTGGGGCACGAGCGCGAGGGTACCGACTTGAGTGCTGAGGTCGGTGCTTAGAAACATGCCGCGATGGCCACCTGCTTCATAACCCATGGCGATGATCGCATCGCAGCCATGGGCTTCAAGCCAGATCGCTTCGTCAACGGTTGTCGCTGAAGAGATTACCTTGGCCCCAGTCGCCTTGACCCGGGCAAGCAAGGTGGCCTGCGGTAAACCAAAGTGGAAGCTGACCACTTCTGGCTTCAGCGTTTCCACGAGTTCACAACTCGACACGTCAAACGGGGCGCGGCTGGACACTGGCGCAGGTGCCTCGAAATCGGCACCTAGTTCCTGATAATACGGCTGCAACAGGTTTTTCCAGCGCACGTGGCTGGCCGGATCATCCTGCGGAGGTTGATGGCAGAAGAAGTTCAAATTCAACGGCGCGGCGCTGTGTTGGCGGATGAGGCTGACCTCATCGCGGATCTGCTGCGGGCTTAGCATCGCGCACGGTAAGGAGGCAAGACCGCCAGCGTTACCCACTGCGATAGCCATGGCGGAACCACTGGCACCTGCCATGGGCGCTTGAAGAATTGGCACTTCGATGCCGAAAAGCTGCAAGAGACGAGTATCAGGCCACATGTTCATCTGACTGTTCCCGGCTGAGAATTGAGGGGCTATTGAGCGGGTCTGTGCCGCGTTTGGCAACAGCCCAATGCGCTGCATTGACATAAAAGACGATCGGTCTAGAATTCACGCCATGACCAGCATAGCCATCAAAACCAGACGTCCCGGACGTCCACCTAAGGTGGATAGGGATAATCTCGAAACCCGAGAGGCATTGATTCGTTGCGGTGTTGAGGTTCTCACTGAGCAGGGCTTCATGGCGACCGGCCTGGATTACATCCTCAAGAGGGTGGATGTGCCGAAAGGCTCGTTCTATCACTATTTCCCCAGTAAAGAAGCTTACGGCCGGGTTGTGCTTGAGCATTACGCTGAGTACTTCTCCCGGCGCCTGGACCGTTGGTTGCTCAACGAAACCCTGAGTCCGCTTGAGCGGCTGGTGGGTTTCGTGCAGAGCGCCAAGGGCTCTATGGCCCGCCACGAATATCGGCGCGGCTGTCTGGTTGGAAACCTGGGCCAGGAGGCCAGCATGCTCCCCGATGGTTTCAGTCATGCGCTGGAAGCCATATTCCAGGATTGGCAACAGCGCTTGAGCCTTTGCTTCCAGGCTGCCAAGACCTGTGGCGAGTTGGCAGAGTCCGCCGACTGCGATGAGTTAGCGGCGTTTTTCTGGATCGGTTGGGAGGGTGCCGTGTTGCGCGCCAAACTGGTTGGCAGCGACGTACCGCTCAACACATTCATCCGCGGGTTTCTGCGCGGCTTGCCGCAATGATTTTCAGGGACTAATAAAAGACGATCGGTCTAAATTGGAGGCAGCATGTTCAAAGGCATTTTGATCGAAAGAAACGATAGCGGTTACCGCTCCACGCTAGCTGAGCTCAGTGAAGATTCACTGCCAGCGGGCGACGTGAACGTGGATGTATCCCACAGCACGATCAACTACAAGGATGCGCTGGCCATAACCGGCGATGGACCCATTGTGCGCAGCTTCCCGATGGTCCCGGGCGTCGACCTGGCTGGCACCGTCACCGCGAGCAGCGATCCGGATTTCGTGCCTGGTGACTTGGTGATGCTTAATGGCTGGGGCGTGGGTGAGGGCCACTGGGGCGGACTGGCCGAGAAGGCGCGCTTGCAAGGAAAGTGGCTGATCCCACTGCCAACAGCATTCACTCCAGCCCAGGCCATGGCGATAGGTACAGCGGGCTACACGGCCATGCTGGCGATCATGGCGCTGGAGAACAACGACGTAACGCCGGACAGCGGCGATATTCTGGTCACTGGCGCAAATGGCGGGGTGGGCAGTTTCGCGGTGGCGCTACTTGCCCGGTTGGGTTATCGCGTGGTCGCCTCTACCGGCCGCATGCACGAGAGCGATTATCTTCAAGCGCTGGGAGCCGCGGAGATTATTGATCGCGCCACGTTGTCCGAACCCGGCCGCCCCCTGACCAAAGAGCGCTGGGCAGGGGCCATTGACTCAATCGGCAGCCACACATTGGCGAATATCTGCGCGGCGACTCGCTATCGAGGCACCGTTGCCGCCTGCGGACTGGCTCAGGGCATGGAGTTTCCGGCTTCGGTTGCGCCTTTCATCCTGCGCGGGATTACCCTGGCGGGCATTGACAGCGTTACCCGGCCACGGGCTGACCGGATAGCGGCGTGGACGCGCCTGGCGGCCGATCTTGACGTATCGCTTTTACCCAAGATCAGCCACGAGGTGGGCTTGAGCGAGGTAATCGACATCGCGCCGCGTTTATTGGCGGGCAAGGTGCGGGGCAGGGTGGTGGTGGATGTAAAACGGTAGTCCAGCACAAGGCCGTAGGAGCGCGCTTGCCCGCGATGCGATTTTACAGCCAGCCTGATAGGTCGCCTCTGCAAACGCCATCGCGGGCAAGCGCGCTCCTACAGGGGCCGTGTCCAACACTACGGCTTCGCCTCGCGCTCCAACAATTTTTGTTTACGTTCGATCCCCCAGCGATAACCCGATAGATTGCCATCGCTGCGTACCACGCGATGGCAAGGTATCGCGACCGCTAGGCTGTTTGCGCCGCAAGCCTGGGCAACGGCGCGAAACGATTTGGGTGCGCCGATCCTCTGAGCGATTTCTGCATAGCTGGCAGTGCTGCCGGGAGGAATCTCCTGCAGGGCAAGCCAAACCCGCTGTTGGAACGCCGTGCCGCGCATGTCCAACGGCAAGTCGAGGCCGAGCCCTGGCGCTTCGATGAAGCCTACGACCTTGGCGATCATCTGTTCAAAAGCGTGGTCGGCGCCAATCAACAGGGCATTGCGAAACTGGTCCTGAAAATTACGCACCAGCACCTCCGGATCGTCGCCCAACAAAATTGCGCAAACTCCGCGAGGACTTTGCGCCACGAGGATCGAACCCAGTGAGCATTCGCCCAGAGCAAAGCGTATTTCTGTATCGCTGCCACCCTTGCGAAACTGCTCGGGCTTCATGCCCAGCAACGCTTGCGCATTCGCGTAAAAGCGACTGTTAGAGTTGAAGCCAGCGTCATACAGCGCCTCGGTCACCGAACTGCTCGCCACCAGATAATGCCGAACCTTGCTTGCACGCTGCGCATTGGCGTACCCCTTGGGCGTGACACCTGTGAGCGCTTTGAACACCCGATGAAAGTGATATGGGCTCAACCCCGCATCAAACGCCAATTGCGAGAGGCTGGGAGAAAACTCAGCTTGCTCGATGCGGCGGCAGGCCTGGGCTACTAGTGCGGCATGCTGCTCAGCGACATTGCTTTGATCAGCCGCAGCGCGTTTGCTGGGACGATAGCCAGCGGCTTCTGCGGCGGCGGCTGTGTCGAAGAACACCACATTATCTCGATTAGGTAACCGCGAGAGGCTGCTGGGACGACAGTAAACACCGGTGGTACGTACGGCGTAGACGAACTGGCCGTCTGCGCTCACGTCCCTGGCCAGCACTGCCGCCCAGCGGGGATCGTCTTCAGTCGCAGGGACCACGGTTTTTGCTGTTCTGGCGGTGGTCATGGGCTTAAACCTTTCACTGGCTTGAAGGTTTCAAGTTTATCGATGCACAAGAGGGGCTGCACTCCGGGTCTTGCGGTCGAACTCGATCAGCCGGCCTGCAGTGGTGGCAGTGTGCCTAGCAGTGAAACGGCGAGCAGCGCCCCAATGCCGAACAGCGATTCGACAGCGATACTGGCGCGCAGTACACCCACTGGCAAATTGCTACGGTTGAGCATCAAGCGATTGAATAGCGCCAGCGCCAACATAAACAAGACCATGCTGGCCTTTATGCCGAGAATCAGACCAAATCCCGAGAATGCAGGCTGCGGCCAGAATGCGCCGCTCATGGCCCGCACGTTGATCAATCCCGTCGCGATGATCAACGCCACCAGCAGGTAGCCCAGGCTGCTGAAGCGCAAGAGGATGGCCCGCATGTCGGCCGCCCCTACACGTCGCAACTGGCTCAACAACAGGCCCAAACCACCCAGCCATGCGCCAACCGCGCCGAGATGGATCAGCTGGTTGAGGATCATCAACTGGCCGTACAGGCCCTCGAACATTGCGACGTGGCCAATGGGCGCCAGTGTTGCCAGTAGCGAGGAAGCCAGAGCAAGGCCTAGCAGCGGGGAAGGCTTGTCATACCCTGCCACGATGATCAGCAGAAGCAGATTCAAGCCCAAGTGCCAGGCCCATATTTTGCCGAATGAGGTATTGCCGAGCACCAATAGCAGGGTGTCGAGATCAAAACCGTCGGCCCAATTGCCAGCCATGCTGGCGGCCGTCAGTAGCAGCCAGCCCATGGCGCTGAGCAATGCCAGAAGGCAAAGCGCAGGTGTCAGTCGAGCAGCTAAACAGCGTGGTACGGCGCGCTCAAGGCTCAAACCCGGCAGCAAGCGCGCGAGACACATTCCGAAGAGCATCAATACTGTCCAGAAGTGTAAAAGCCGACAAACAATCAGCGCCGTTTGCATGCCGTTACGGGCTTACCGTGAAACGGTAGCTGCCCTCGCTTTTGTGGGTATCGACAGATACGGCATGCCATTCAACTTTGTATTCGCCAGGAGCCAGTGGAGCACCAGGGGTTACGATCAGCACTTTCTTGTCGGCCGGATCGGTGGCAATGCCTGGCACGGGCTCGACCAGATTCTTGCCGCTTGGCGCTACCGAGGTGATGCTGATTTTGGTGAACTTTTCTTCAACGCCTTCGCTGAACTTGAGACGTAATTCTTTGGGGCTGCTGACCATGCTGTCGGCGGCAGGTAGCTGGCTGTCCAGGTGGGCATGAGCGAAAGCCACGGTAGTCAGGGTCAGGGAGGCGAACGCAGTGATGGAGGCAACGAACTGTTTGAAGCGTAGGGCAGACATCAAAAAATACCTGTTTGCAGGAGCTGAATTTAGCTTTTTAGGCCTTTCTGGTGAGGTACTAGACCAGAAATGCTCGGGGGACTCCAGCTTTCAAGTCAAGCTTTACGCCGCCTGCACCCCGCAAGCGCTGCTACCGCCACCAACGACGAATCGCGAGCAAAAAAAAGCCACCGCACATTAAGTGAGGTGACTTTAAAGTTTCTAACCAAAGGAATGATGAAGCGGAGCAGGTATTCGATCGCTTGTAGATGCGGAGTCAGCAAGCGACTGAAACATGTTCTTCATCGCCGACAACCCTAACATCTGTTTTCGAATCATAACTATTACAATAATCGATAGTGACTATTACCGATTCAACATAATTGGCGCCCGTGAAAATTGCTAAAAACTCACCGTGCCGGTCAGTTAACTAATAAAAATTCTTGAGGCAGTCATGTATGAAGGGAACCGATAGAGTTCTTGATCAATCCTGTGTGTCAACCATGTTTTAATTCTTTGTGCTTCTGCCGCATGTGTAAGCCCCTCGTCGACATGTGGTCATCTCGACAGGCTTTGCCATCTCTGAGGACCGAGTAAGCAGGGGGCATTATCTGGAATAGGGGAAAACAATGAAATACCTGAAGCGCAATCTGGTAACGCTTGCGGTCTCTCTCGGAGTGAGTCAGTTAGTCTCGGCGGCGGTCGTCACCGATCAATCTGAAGCCACGGGATTTGTCCAAGGCAGTAGCCTGAAGATCGATCTTAAAAACTATTACTTCAATCGTGACGGCAAGAACAGCAATGGCGTGCGCAACGGCGATCGTAAAGACTGGACGCAGGCGGTGCTGGGTAATTTCAGTTCCGGTTTTACTCAGGGCACAGTAGGTTTCGGTGTCGATGCGTACGGTTACTGGGGGCTCAAGCTCGACGGCGGCGCAGGCACGAGCGGGACAGGGAATCTGCCGGTGGACCGCGACGGTTCGCCCGAGGACGAGTATGGCACCGCAGGCGGTGCTATAAAGGTCCGCATCTCCAAAACCGAGTTACGCTTCGGCAACCTGCAACCCACCGCGCCGGTCTTCGCCGCAGGCGGCACGCGCTTGTTTGCGCAGACGGCGACCGGTTTCAACCTGCTGAGCAGTGAAGTCGACGGGCTCGATCTGGACGGGGGGCACTTCACCGGCGGCAATGGCCCTGTCACGACCAATAACGATCACGGGCTGTATGCATCCTACGCCAACGTCGAAGCCAGGAGCATTGATTACTTGGGCGGTAAATACTCGCTCAGCGACAATTTGACCGTCAGCCTGTATGGCTCGAATCTGGAAGATGTATGGCATCAATACTATGCCAATACCAACTTCACCCTGCCGTTGAGCGATGATCAATCTTTGAATATCGACGCCAACATTTATCGCACCACCGATGCGGGGCAGTCCAAGGCGGGCGATATCAGTAACACGACCTGGTCGATTGCCGCCGCTTACTCGTTCCTCACTGCTCATACGGTGACGCTGGCATTCCAGAAGGTAAACGGGGATACGCCGTTCGATTACGTCGCCTTTGGCAACAACTCGGCGGGAGATACCGCTGACTCAATCTTCTTGAGCAATTCAGTGCAGTATTCCGACTTTAACGGTCCGGGCGAGAAATCATGGCAGGCACGCTATGACCTGGATTTGGCCAGCTATGGCGTTCCAGGCCTCGGGTTCATGGTTCGCTATATCACCGGTGACGACATCGACGGTACCAACATGCCAACCAATAGCAGTTACAACGGATACGGCTACGGGGAAGATGGCAAACACCATGAAACGGATCTGGAAGCCAAATATGTGGTGCAAACCGGGCCTGTCAAGAATCTCGCGTTGCGCATGCGCCAGTCCTGGCATCGGGGTAATGCCGATCAGGCTGAAGGGGACAACAATGAGTTCCGGTTGATAGCCGATTACCCGATCAATGTTTTCTGATCAACCCGAGCAAGCCGCAGCATGGTGACATGCTGCAGCTGTTATGTCGGTTTAAAGTCATGTGACCGGCCATTGGCGCCTCAACCATTCTGGCAACCGTCGCCGATGCGAGTGTATTGCAGGTTATGCTCTACGCCTTGGCTGTCGAGGTACAGCATGTGAGCTTTGACAGGACCACAAGCGTTATCGTTGTCAGAACTGATCTGGATAACTTTGGCAATATCCAGATTTTGCGAGTATTTGTAGTCAACGGAAGCAGGGGGCTGCTGGGAAAGTTGATCGTTCGCCGAAGCAAATATAGAAAACATCGAAAGGGCGGCGAACAGGGCATAGTTTTTCATGTGAATCTCCAAAAGCGTTGAAACGGCCATTCAGTGCAAAGCTGAAGGTTTGCTTTGCTGTTGGAGTGGATTCTAGGCCCCGTATTACCTGAGCAAAAATGGTGGCTGTCGATACAGGCAATCATCAGAACTGATGGCACCAACACCCTCAGTTCCAACTAAGTCTGCGTTTTCAGGAATGGACTCGATAAACCGGTAGTGCGTTTATATCGCCAGCGACGCAGGATTCGCTCTGCTGATCAGGCCCTGGTGAATTGCTTGCGATAGCGGCTGGGGCTGATGCCCACCAGATTGCGGAAGTGCCGCCGCAGTGATTCCTCGGAGCCGAACCCCGCCACTTCAACGACTTCCGTCAGGCGCATGCTGGATGACTCCAGCAGCTCCTTGGCATAGGCGATTCGCTCGCCCAGCAGCCAGTCATAAGGCGATAACCCGGTGCTATCCATGAAGCTGCGGTGCAATGTGCGAGTGCTGACCGACACGTGCTCAGCCATCTCCCTGATACTGCGCTGGCGCTTCAGGTCGCTGCGAATCCAGTCCATGACTTTGGCAACGGGACCGTCGCTGGAGGACACCAGCTGCCGCGATGCATATTGCGATTGACCCCCCTCACGATGCGGCGGAATCACCATGCGCTGGGCAACCATATTCGCCACCCGGGCCCCATGATCGTTGCGCACCAGGTGCAGCATCATATCCAGCCCGGCAGCGGAGCCGGCAGCCGTTACGATTTGGCCCTGATCAACATAAAGCTCATTGGGCTGAATCGTCAGGTGCGGGTACATGCTGGCCAAGAGGTCGGTATAGCGCCAATGGGTGGTGACGCGCTTACCGTCGAGCAAACCTGCTGCGGCCAGCACAAAAGCCCCGGTACAGATGGAACAGATGCGCGCTCCCCGGGCATGGGCTGCCTGAAGTTGTGCGATCAGCCTGGCAGGAACAGGCGCATCGACCCCGCGCCAGCCCGGAACAATGATGGTGTCGGCGTGCTCCAGTAATGCGTCGCCAGCTGTCGGGACAATAGTGATTCCCCCGGCTGCGGTGATCTGGCCTTCGTCCACGGAATGAGTCGCGAACTCGTACCAGGTCACGCCCAGCTCAGGCCTTTTGAGCGCAAAGACTTCCACCGTGCAGCCAAATTCAAAGGTGCATAGTTGGTTATAGATAAGCGCAACAACGAGATGATTTTTCATGGCGCGATGTTACCGGATATTGGCGGTAACCATAGTGGTCCGGTCCGAATCGACTGGGTAACCTGACTGCATAAATCAGGCAGCAGCCCGAACTATTTGCTGCCGTCCGTGTGAACTCTCCAGGAGTCAGTTCGTGTCAATCAACATTGGTATCTACGTTTACGACGAGGTAGAGGTGCTGGACTTCGCCGGCCCCTATGAAGTGTTCACCACTGCCAGCCGCATGCACATGCGTAACAGCCTTGATGATCGACCGCTGTTCAATGTCTTTACCATCGGCCGCACCACGTCTTCCATCAAGGCCCGGGCCGGGCTGAAGGTCGATCCTGATTACTCGATCAGCGACCATCCGGTCATGGATTGCCTGATCGTGCCTGGCGGCGTGGTGACTGCCGAGCTGGAAAAGCCTGATGTCATCCACTGGATCAGCGGTCAGTCCGCGCCAGAGCGAGTCGTTGCGTCAGTCTGTACCGGTGCGTTTCTGTTGGCCAAGACCGGTAAGCTGGCTGGCAAGCAAGTCACCACCCACTGGGAAGACCTTGAAGACCTCAAGGAAATGTTTCCCGCCATTGATGTATTGAGCACGCTGCGCTGGGTCGATGAGGGTTCGTTTGTGACGTCGGCGGGTATATCCGCCGGCATCGACATGAGCCTGCATCTGGTTGAACGCTTGCACAGCCGCAAGCTGGCAGACCGTACCGCGCGGCAGCTGGATTTCGACTGGACCGAAAATAACTGAATCCCCCTGTAGGAACTGCCAAAGGCTGAGAAGCGATCGGCCAGATAGGCAGCCCTCGTAAGCTCGGGCAGCTCTTACAGACAACACATAACCGTAGGACCGGCTTTAGCCGGGAGGACGTGCGGACATCCGCCCCATCTGTTTCGTCAGGAACACTGTCCTCCCGGCTTAAGCCCGTCCTACGAGTTGGGGAGAACATGCTGTCCCCGACAGCGGACCGGGTTTGTTTTCCAGAATTAACCTGCCATCCAATGCAACGTTTGCCGGCTACCGGGCTCATACAGTCAAGCAACTGAAAGACAGAATCGGACCCGATCAGATCACTCCGATGGCTTCGACCCGACTGACTTGACGCGGATGACTGCACTTTATGACAACACCGGACAAGCAATACGTGGACTGGCTCATCGAGCAATCGATGCTCAATGCCGCCAGACAACGCGCGAAACTGTATTCCGGCCAGGGCAGGCTGTGGCAACGCCCGTTTGCCCAGGCCCGCCCTCGAGACGCCTCGGCTATTGCCTCCGTGTGGTTTACCGCTTACCCGGCGTCGATCATCACCCGCCAGGGCGGCACGGTCCTGGAAGCGCTGGGGGACGAAGCTCTCTGGCATGCGCTTTCAGAGATCGGTATTCAGGGCATTCACAATGGTCCGCTGAAAACCTCAGGCGGTTTGCAAGGTCGGCAACGCACGCCCAGCATCGATGGCAACTTCGACCGGATCAGTTTTGGTATCGATCCGGATCTGGGCACTGACGCGCAATTGCTGAACCTGAGCCGCATTGCGGCGGCGCATAACGCGGTGCTCATTGATGACGTGATCCCGTCCCACACCGGTAAAGGTGCGGACTTCCGCCTTGCCGAAATGGCCTATGAAGACTATCCCGGCCTGTATCACATGGTGGAGATTCGAGAGGAGGACTGGCACTTGCTGCCTGATATTCCGGCGGGTCGTGACGCGGTCAACTTGATGCCGGAAGTGGTCGATGTGCTGAAAGACAAGCACTACATCGTCGGTCAGTTACAACGGGTCATCTTCTTCGAACCCGGCGTGAAAGAAACCGACTGGAGCGCCACGGCGATCGTCCAAGGCGTCGACGGCAAAGCCCGGCGCTGGGTTTATCTGCATTACTTCAAGGAAGGTCAGCCGTCCCTGAACTGGCTGGACCCGAGTTTTGCTGCGCAGCAAATGATCATTGGTGATGCGCTGCACGCCATCGACGTGATGGGCGCCCGGGTCCTGCGCCTGGATGCCAATGGCTTCCTCGGAGTCGAGCGCAAGGCTGAAGGCAACGCCTGGTCCGAAAGCCATCCGTTGTCGATCACTGGCAATCAATTGATCGGCGGTGCAATTCGCAAGGCCGGGGGTTTCAGTTTTCAGGAACTGAATCTGACCCTGGACGACATCGCTGCCATGTCCCACGGCGGGGCAGACCTGTCTTACGACTTCATTTCCCGCCCTGCGTATCAACACGCCTTGCTCACCGGGACGACAGAGTTCCTGCGCTTGATGCTGCGTCAGGTGCATGCGTTCGGCATTGATCCGGCTTCCTTGATCCATGCGCTGCAAAACCATGATGAGCTGACGCTGGAGTTGGTGCACTTCTGGACGCTTCATGCCCACGACACCTATCACTATCAGGGGCAAACGTTCCCCGGCAATATCCTGCGCGAGCATATCCGCGAGGAAATGTATGAACGCCTGGCAGGCGAGCACGCGCCTTACAACCTGAAGTTCGTTACCAACGGCGTATCCTGCACCACCGCAAGCATCATCACGGCGGCGTTGGGGATTCGCGATCTGGACGCGATCACCGAGGCTGATATCCAGCAGATTCAACACATTCATTTGCTGCTGGTGATGTTCAATGCCATGCAGCCGGGTGTGTTCGCCTTGTCTGGCTGGGATCTGGTGGGCGCTCTGCCGCTGCCTGCCGATCAGGTTCAGCATCTGATGGAAGATGGCGACACACGCTGGATTCATCGGGGTGCGTATGATCTGGTAGATCTGGATCCTGAAGCCGAATTTTCCGCAGGCAACATGCCACGGCCACGCTCGCTGTATGGCAGCCTGATCAGCCAATTGCAGCGACCCGACTCTTTTGCTTCACAGCTCAAGAAGATCCTCGCGGTGCGTCGCGCCTACGACATCGCCGCCAGCAAGCAGATCTTGATCCCGGATGTGCAGCATCCTGGTTTGCTGATCATGGTTCATGAACTGCCATCCGGGAAGGGCACCCAGATCACCGCGTTGAACTTCAGTTCGGAGTCGGTGGTGGAAACCTTGCATCTGGCCGGTATCGCCCCGGGCCCGGTGGTGGACATCATCAACGAGCGGGTTGAGGGTGATCTGACCGAGGAGGGTGAATTCACGATCACTCTGGACGCCTATGAGGCACTCGCACTGCGGGTAGTGAGCGCCGTACCGGCGTTCTGAGGGATTTTGCAGGACTGCGCCGGTCGTTCTGAAGCCTCGCCCGTAGTACCGGCTTAGCCGGGAGGGCGGCTTTTCTATCGACGCAGGTGCAGTGCCTGTACTCAGCCCCTCCCGGCTAAAGCCGGTCCTACGGGTTCAATTGATGCCTGTGCGACTTCACTGCACGGATCAGTGCCATCATCCGTTGACGAAATGACGACATCTCTGGCCTGATAATGCGCTTTTCTTGCTGAGCGCAAGTCGTCTCGTCTTCGGAATTTGCATGGATATCAAACACAGCCTCAAACAGCGCATCGTCATCGTCTTCACGCTGATGAGTACTCTGGTGGCGCTGGTTTTTGCGGCTGGCATTGTCATGACCGTCCATTTGGTGGGCAAAAAGCTGACATCACTTTCCATGAATGGCGACCTTCATCGCTTGCTGCTGATGGACGATGTCAGCAACTGGAGCCACCGTCCGGAGAAAGACTCACTGTTCTTCGTGCAGGATGCTTCCGGGGTCCTGGAAATGCCTGACGATCTGAAGGGCTTTGAGCCCGGCTTTCATCAACTGGTCCAGGATAAAGTCAGTTACTACGCCATGGTCGACGTGGTAGATGGCCGACGGTACGTGTTGTTACGTGACCGGTCTGCCACGCTGCAACGTGAGCGGATTCTGTTTGGGATCGTTCTGGTGGGGTTCATCCTCAGCGTGCTGCTCGCATTGCTCCTGGGGCGGCTATTGGCGCAACGTGTCATGGCGCCGGTGGTAAAGCTCGCAGGCCAGGTGCGACACCGGGACCAGATCCTGGACGTGGCACCGGCCCTGGCGCCTGAATATGCCCACGATGAAGTGGGCGAACTGGCGATTTCATTCGATGAAACCCTCGGGCGCCTGCGGGCAGCACTCAAGCGCGAGAAGATGTTCACCAGCGATGTCAGCCACGAGCTGCGCACGCCACTGATGGTGTTGGCCAGTTCGTGTGAGTTGCTTCTTGAGAATCCCAACGTCGATGCCCGCTCACATAATCAGGTGGTGCGCATTGCGCGCGCCAGCGAGGGCATGCGTCAGTTAGTGGAGACTTTCCTGCTCTTGGCCCGTGTGGAGAGCGAAGTGGGGGGGCATGGTCCACGGTCGACGCTGACGGCGGTCGCCGACGAATTGATTGATATCTGGCGCAAGCCCATTGAAGAGAAGGGGCTGACGCTGACCTATGAGCGCGGTGAAGAGTCCCCACAGCTGTACAACGCCACGTTGCTGCACTCGGTCATGGGCAACCTGTTGCGAAATGCGTGGCACTACACTGACTCGGGCTTCATTCGCCTGACCCTGGATAGAACCCGTTTTTCGGTTCAGGACAGCGGCATCGGTATTCCGTTGGAGAAACAGCAGGCCATGTTCCAGCCATTTGTCAGGGGGGATGAGCAACGGGGCGAAGGGCTGGGCCTGGGCTTGTCACTGGTTCAGCGGATCTGTACCCATCAGGGTTGGACCGTGACACTGGAAAGCCGGGTGCCTCATGGCTGCTGTTTCGAGGTGCTTCTGACGGTACCTGCGGCGATGCCGAATACTAAGTCGGCACCGGTATTTCAGCCTGAAGCGTCAACCCAGTAGGCGCTCACCGAGGTTGCGAGGGAGCCATGGCGGTGTGTCAGACAGACTGTTATCGCGGCCTCGCACTGCTCGTTCGGCCTTACAGTTCATCATTCAAACCCAGTATCAACTTTCGTCTTTGCCAGGAGCTGTTGCATGACCACGATAAAAATAACCGCAGGCGGCTATGAGTTTCTCGCGCAAGCCAACCCTGATGCGCCGCAAACGGTGGCAGCGTTCCTGGAACTGCTGCCTTATCGGCAGAAATTGATTCATGTGCGTTGGAGCGGCGAAGGCTGCTGGGTGCCATTGGGTGAGTACCAGCTGCTGCTCGATGAGCAACCTATCGGGTTTGAAAATCACACGAGCCATCCGTCAGTGGGGGACATCCTGTTCTATCCGGGCCCTTACAGCGAAACAGAAATCCTCATTGCCTATGGCTCGTGCTGCTTCGCCGCCAAGATGGGCCAATTGGCGGGCAATCACTTCCTGACTATCGTGCAAGGCAAGGAAAATCTGCGTGCCTTGGGCGTGAAGACGCTGTGGGAAGGCGCGCAGGATGTGCTGTTCGAACTCGCCTGATGATCAGCGGCTGCTCTCAGCCGCTTCGCTATGGCTTCGCCTGCCAAGATACCAACCCACCAGCGTCCATACGGCGGCGCAGATTGCGCCGACCACCGCCACCAGCGCAACCGACTGCCCAAGGCTGTCCAGCAGGCTTTTGGCCCAACCGCTGATCGCGTCGCCGCCTCGGTAAATCACGGTATCGATGAAGTTCTTGGCCTTGTACTTGGTTTCTGCGTCCAGAGGGGCGAAGAGCATCTCCCGTCCAGGTCGGATGAAGGCGTATTCACCGATCCGCCTGACGATCATCAGACCTGCAAGCAGGGCAAAGCTGGGCGCGATGGCCAGGCCAATAAATCCCAGGCATACCAAAGCTGGCACGATGGCCAGCAAACTCCCCACGCCGAAGCGCTGGGCGATACGCCCGGTGATAAATAACTGAGCAACCAGTGCGCCGGCCTGCACCGCGAAGTCGATCAAGCCAAAGACACTGACCTGCTGTTCCCGGGTGGGAAAGCGCTCCGCGACCAGACGAGCCTGCTCGAAATAGAGAAAGGTACTGGCCGTGGCCAACAGCAACACAAACAGGCACACAGCCAACAAGTAAGAGGAGCGCAGAACCCGCTCAAGCCCGCTGAACGGATTGCCAGCGACCGGCTGGCGCGGGCTTTCGGTGGGTGCAGCCCCCGGTCGACCGGCGCCGCCGCGTGCGCGCCAGTTCATCAGATAGCGCTTGAGGGACAGCGCCGCGCACAGCAGCAACGCGCTCACCAGGGTCAGGCCGGCTTGCCCAAGTTGATGGATCGACAAGGCACTTATCAACGGCCCCACCAGCCCGCCAACACTGGCACCCGCCGCGATGAACGCGAACAGCCGCTTGGCCTGGTCACCGTCGAAGACGTCGGCCATCAGGCTCCAGGCCACGGAAACTACAAACAGGTTGTAGACAGAGATCCATACGTAAAACAGTCTTGCCAACCAGACACTGTCGTCATGCACGGCGAAGGTCAGGGCGAACAGCAACAGGTTGCCGACAAAGAATCCGAACACCCAGTCGACAAACTGCTCTCGGGGCACCCTGGAATTCAGCCAGGCAAATAACGGGACCGCGATCAACATGGCGACGAAGGTCGCGGTAAACAACCACTGCAAATTCTCAACGCCACCCTGGATACCCATGGCCTCGCGGATCGGTCGCAGCATGAAGTAGCCGGTGAACAGGCAGAAGAACAACCCGAAACCGGCTAGCGCTGAAAACAGTTCACCGGTCCGCGCGTTAATGGCCCTGGCGGTACGGCGCATCAGTGGGTGGTCAGTGTTTGGCAAGACGAACCCCTGTGGCGTTGTATCGTGAGGCCCAGATCATAGGATATCCAGGTGACCGCGTCCCGGTAGGAGTAGTCGGAGGTTACGACGGCGACATAGGATTCACCTGATACAACGTCATTCGCAGCCTTCGGCAGCTCCTACAAGGGATATGTCACAGCGTCATTCAGTTCCGATCCAGCCACACAGTCTGCGCGTTGCAGAACTCACGTACGCCGAAGTGCGACAGTTCACGGCCGAAACCGCTTTTCTTCACGCCACCGAACGCAACACGCGGGTCGCTGGCGCTGTAGCCGTTGATGAATACCCCACCAGTTTCCAAACGGGCCGCCATGTCACGCGCCAGGCCCACATCAGCGGTGTAAATGGTCGCGGTGAGCCCGAACTCGCTGTCATTGGCCAGGTGCAAGGCATGCTCGGCATCCCGTGCGGTGATGATCGATGCAACCGGCCCGAACAGTTCCTGTTTGAACGACGTCATTTGATCCGTCACGTCAGCCAGGACTGTCGGCTGGTAATAGTTGCCGGACCCTTCGAGCTTGCCACCACCGAGCAGCAAGGTCGCGCCTTCTCTCAGCGTGGCCTGCACCTGGCTGTCCAGTTCATCGCGCAGGTCGAAGCGGGCCATGGGACCGATGTAGGTTTCGGAGCTCAGAGGATCCCCCGTGACCAACTTGCGGGTCGCCTCGACGAACCTACGGGTAAATTCCTCCAAAACCTCTTGCTCGATAATCAAACGTTTGGCCGCTGCGCAGACTTGGCCGGAGTTCTGATACCGGCCGATAACGGCAGCTTTCACCGCCTCATCCAGGTCGGCATCATTGAGCACGATAAACGGGTCGGAGCCCCCAAGTTCCAGTACACACTTTTTCAACGCGGCCCCGGCCTGAGCGCCAATGGCCGTGCCCGCTCGTACACTGCCTGTCAGCGTGACGGCGGCGATACGTGGATCGTTGATTGCCGTGGAAACACCATCCGGAGTGACGTTGATCACCTCGAATACACCTTCGGTAAAGCCGGCACGCTTGAAAGCGTCCTGCAACAGATAGGCGCACCCCATCACATTGGGCGCATGCTTGAGTACGTAGGTGTTGCCCGCGAGCAATGCCGGTACGGCGCCGCGAACCACCTGCCAGATAGGGAAGTTCCAGGGCATGACCGCTAGAATCGAGCCCAGCGGTCGATACTCAATGTGCGCCTTGCCGCCCGGGACCTGCGTTGGCTCTGCGGCGAGCATGGCCGGCCCATGCTCGGCGTACCACTCACACAGCTGCGCACACTTTTCAATTTCGCCCCGGGCCTGACTAATGGGCTTGCCCATTTCCTGGGTAATCATGGTAGCCATGGCCTCGCTGTTATCGCGTAATGCCTGCCCAAGGGAGACCAAGAGTTCAGAGCGCTCGGTGAGCGAGGTGTTGCGCCATGAGCGGAAACCGTTAGCTGCGCGGGCGAGGGCGGCATCCAGTTGCGCTTGCGTCTCGAAGGAATAGCGGCCGATCTGCTCGCCGTTTGCAGGGTTGACTGAAAGGGCGTGGGAAGCGCTGGAAATGCTGGTCATTGGACTGTCCTGCTCAGTAGGGGATGAGCCCAGACTACGGCGATGTCATTTTTATGAAAACTGAATAATACTGAGCCTTTCTTTCACGAATGGAGAATGTCGTGGATCTGGTTCAGTTGGAAATCTTCAAGGCAGTAGCGGAGCAGGGCAGTATCAGCGCGGCGGCATTGCTGATCCATCGAGTGCCGTCGAACCTCACGACGCGCATCAAGCAACTGGAACAGGACCTGGGTGTCGACCTGTTCATTCGGGAAAAGAGCCGTCTGCGTCTTTCACCTGCCGGCTGGAGTTTTCTCGAATACGCCAGGCGCATTCTTGCTCTGGTGGCAGAAGCTCGCGCAACCGTAGCCGGGGAGGAGCCACAGGGTTCCTTTGCCCTGGGTTCGCTGGAAAGTACCGCCGCAGTGCGCATTCCCGAATTATTGGCGGCTTATAACCAGCAATACGCCAAGGTCGAACTGGATCTGTCTACCGGGCCTTCAGGCACGATGATTGATGCGGTACTGGCGGGACGGCTTGCCGCAGCTTTTGTCGATGGCCCGGTGCGGCACCCGGCGCTTGAAGGTGTGGCGGCATTCGAAGAGGAGATGGTGGTCATCGCGCCCCTCAACCATGCCCCCATTCACAGTGCGCGCGACGTGAATGGTGCGAGCATTTATGCATTCCGAGCCAACTGCTCGTATCGCCATCATTTTGAAAGTTGGTTCGCGGCCGATACTGCCGTACCGGGCAAGATATTCGAAATGGAGTCTTATCACGGCATGCTGGCTTGCGTCAGCGCCGGTGCGGGTCTGGCATTGATGCCACGCAGCATGCTCGAAAGCATGCCTGGCTGCACTACGGTCAGCGTCTGGCCAATGACCGAATCGTTCCGCTTCCTGCGCACCTGGCTGGTGTGGCGTAAAGGCACGGTCTCGCAAAGCCTGAATATGTTTGTGCGGATGCTGGAAGAGCGGGGAGTGGTGCAGGCCCAGGACTGAGTGATCTGCGCTGAATGAACTGACCCGCGATGACCCCGTTCCATGGGGTCTTGATGGGGAGTGATTGATTAGCGCGGATTGGGCTGATCGTCCATCTCGGCGTTATCTGGATCAACGTCGACCAGTTCCTCCTCGATCGGGGCGTCATCGTCCGAATCCAACGGAATTTCACCTTCATTGTCAGGAAGCTCATCAACCCCAGGCTGATCACTCGGGTTAATGTCTGTGCGGCCCGGACTCAATGGGTCATCGGAGGTTGGAAGTGGGTCCATACTGCCTTGAAGCTCGGTGTTGATTTGCATGGCTATCTCCTTTGCCCGACCCAATGCCAGGCTGCATAAATTTGAAATAGCCTTTGACGGGGGGTTCGAAGCAAACGACTGGCGGTAGCACGAGTGTTGCGTCAGCGGTGGCCGGGGCAATGTCACTCATCAAGTTGGGAGTGAATTCTGCGGTTCAGGCTACTTTCGATCTGACCCGCCATGTGCAAGGTTCCGGCCATGACGCCGCTTTCGGGATTCTGGAGCAGCTTTAGCCAGGCTTTATCGAATGATGTGCCGAGGGTTTGTCTGATCAAGGCTTCGCTGTCAGGGCGGTCATTGGCCTGCAAAACGGCCCTGACGCCAGCAACGCCCACGGAAATGAGTGCGCCGGCGAGTTTCCCGGCCACCGCAGCAATGGCACTGGCCGCGCCACGCGGCGCCATTTCTGCTTCTATCCGCTGACTGGCTCGCCTGGCAACCGGGGTCATCCCCGCATCAGTCGAGCCGATCCCCCGGTCACCGCCCGCCTTGTGGACCTCGTCAATGAGCGCCGCATAAGCGGGTAGGGTGTTCAGCGCCTCGCTGCTGACGACCTGGAACAACGACGCATTACGCGATGAAGGAGGACCGAGGTTGATTGCCGGTATTCGCTGGGTTCTGCCATTGAGCCGAGCGATTGGCACCCGGTGCCGCTGGGCAATGATTTTCAGTTGCTGATCCATCAGTTGGACATAGAAGCCCGTCGCCTGGCCGAGAATGGCGTCCGGGTCGATTTCCACTGCCACAGGTGCCAGGACCTGTTCCTGATATTCCTGTAGCAGATAGTCCGCAAGACGTTTCGCAGAGGCGTCCTGCTCGCCGCTTGCGCTAAGGGCGTACCAACTGACTTTCACCGACAGCCATTCCTGAGTCCAATAGCTACTGAACCAAGGGATGAATCGTTCTTCGGTTTGTTGGTAAACCCGTGTCCGCCAATGGTCCATGGAACCTCGAGCGAACACCTTGACTTGTTCAGTGGCGTCTCGCGATGCACGGACTATTTCCCGGTCAACCTGTTGCCAGGTTGCAGGAGAAATGACCACAGGTGTTACCACCACAGGCGCGGGCCTTTGTGAGGCGCAACCGGCTGATATCAGAACTATCACGACGATCAGCGAACGCATGTTCAAGATGTCGGCTTCCGGGACGGGATCCAGGTCTACTGCGTTTTGCCTGAGTATAGAGCTCCGTTAAGAAAGTTATTGCTAACACACTGCTCACTCGTAGGAGCGCGCTTGCCCGCGATAGCATTTCCACAAGCACCCAACCTGCTGGCGTTGAAACCCCATCGCGGGCAAGCGCGCTCCTACATGCAGGTGCTGTCACTTTGTCTGCAACGGCGGCGTACGAGGCGGAATCATGCGTTTGCTGCCTACCGATTCAAAAGCACTGGCCAGGCGCAACAGATTCGAGTCGTCATAAGCACGGCCAGCGAACGTCAGCCCGACGGGCATACCAATATCGGCCATTACGCCCATTGGCACCGTCACGGTCGGTACGCCCAGATGACGAATGGCAAGATTACCGTTGGCAACCCAGACACCGTTGCTCCAGGCGATGTCAGCGGATTCGGGATTGATATCGGCGTCAGCCGGGCCTACATCCGCCACGGTTGGAAAAAGCACCGCATCAAGGCCCAACTTATCCATCCAGTCTTCCAGATCGATACGCCGGGTCTGCTCCAGTCCGCGAAGGCCATCGGGGAGGGTGGGGATCTCGTTCCACGGGGTAATCCCGCGCTCGGCCATGCGTACATACTCGTCCATGCCAGCGGCCAGATCGTCCTCGCGATTGGGCAGTGTGCCGGGGTCGTGGGGGAAGATCTTCGCGCCATCGACGTCCGCGAGACGGTTCAATGCCGGGTCGCCATTGGCGCGCAGGAAGTCATCAAAGCCCCACGCTGACAGATCCCACAACTCGTCATGTAGAAATTCTTTCGACACCAGCCCGCGGGTAAATACGGTGGGCGCGCCTGGGCGGTCACCTTCGCAATTGGAAACCAGCGGAAAATCCACTTCAATGACTTCTGCACCAGCTGCTTCGAGCGCGTTGCGGGCCTGTTGCCAAAGGTCGATCACACTGGACCGGGTGATAATGCGCTGGCCGGTCGGGCCACCAATCCCGGGGTTTTCGGCGGTGCCTGCCTCAGGGTCAGCATTGATGAACATGCGTGGCACCCCGAAGCGCTTGCCGGCCAATGCTTCGGCCGTGGCGGCCAGTTCAGGGTAGGAAGCGGGTCGCACCGAAGCGACACTCGGCAATGTCACCCAAGGCTGCAGCCGCCAGAGATCGCCCCGGGTTTCGGGGTCTTCGGCGACGATCACATCCAGCACTTCGAGCAGATCAGCCATGGTTCTGGCGTAAGGAACCACAACGTCCATGGTTGGCGTCAACGGCCAGTTGCCACGCACGGAGATCACCCCACGGGAAGGGGTATAAGCGCAAAGGCCATTGTTTGAAGCCGGGCCGCGACCACTCGACCAGGTTTCTTCAGCCATGCCGAAGGCAGCGAAGCTGGCGGCGGTGGCGGTCCCGGCACCATTGGAGGAGCCTGACGCGAACGGTGCAGTAAGGTAATTGCCGTTGTAGGGACTTTCGGCACGACCATAAACGCCGCGCTGCATACCGCCGTTTGCCATGGGCGGCATATTGGTCTTGCCCAAACAGATTGCGCCGGCAGCCCGAAGGCGGCCGATGGTGAAGGCGTCACGTTGTGCAACCAGATCGGCAAACGCTGGGCTGCCCGAAGCGGCGGTGAGCCCTTTGACCAGATAACTGTCCTTGGCGGTATACGGGATGCCATCCAACGGGCTCAACTGTTCGCCCTTGCTGCGACGGCTATCGGAGGCTCGCGCTTCTTCGATGGCCTCAAGGTTACGAACCACAACCGCATTTAAAGCGGTGGGTGTGTCGAGGCCGTCGTAGGCATCCATTCTGGCAAGGTAAGCCCGTACCAGCTCAACCGAGGTCGTCTGGCCCGACTCCAGCGCAGCACGCAATTCGGCGATGGAGGCCTCTGTCACTTCAATCATTTAGGTTTCACCGACGGCAGGAAATGCTGCCTAGTCTATTTGCAGTGCCTGGCTCGGGCCAGCCCCTTGCATCAGAGCGGACGATCAAGAAACAGCAAACGTGCCGCCAGTGCGGCCATCACCCCGGCAAAACCGTACTTCCCCAGACGCTCGGCGAACCTGCTTCGGTGCATCTTCCCGTTAAGCTGACCGGCACACAGGGCCAGCAACGTGTGGAAAACCAACGCGATGAGTGACAGCAGCCCGCCGAGGAACATGAGCTGAAAAGTGAGGTTGCCGTTTTCCACGCTGACAAATTGGGGCAGGAACACCATGAAGAACAACAGCGCCTTGGGGTTCAGCAGGCTGTTGAGAGTGGCTCGGGCAAAGATCTTCCACATTGACGCCAATGGGGGCTGAGCGCCGTGGGGAAGCGATGGCACTTGCAATGCGTGCCAGGCGATCCAGAGGAGATAAAAGGTGCCGGCCACACGCAACACATCGAATGCTGGCGCCCAGCTCATGACCATGGCGCCAACGCCTGCGCTCACCAATGCGGTCATCACCAGATCGGCCAGAGAAATACCCAGTGCGGCGGCCAACCCCGCACGCCAGCCGTGGGCCAGGGCATGGGTGGTGACGAACACCATGTTGGGGCCCGGAACGACCAATAAGAGCACGGCGGCGACAATGAACAGGTAAATACTGGCTGCGTCCGGCATGGCGATCGCTCCGTAGATTTGAATGCCCCAGGGGTTTGTGTGAAGAAGGTAGGCGCGCGCGGGGGCAGGCGGTAGCTACAGTCAGCGGATATCCGATAGCAACAGTCAGCGATTTATCGGCGCTGAACTTAAAACGCTACCATCGGTTCCGTCTTTGGCGCTGGATGTGTACCATCGCGCTTGGCCAGTGCTGCCTGCCGCTCGCTCCGAAAGGAAAGGTGAAAGCATGTTTTTCCAACCTCTATCGAAAACTCTTGATAGTCGAGGTTTGGCAACGCGAGCACCAAGAGGCTTCGACTCCAGGAGAAATCATGTCAACCATCCAGAAAGCCAAGCAGATGGCGAAAACCTTGCGCGCCTCGCTGCAAGTTCGCAACCAGGAAGTGTCCCATAGCGCGGCGCTCGAGCTGGTCGCTCAACAACTGGGCTACAAGGACTGGAATACCGCTTGCGCACTGCTTGCGGAGGAAAATCCTCATAGCGTTGCATTCGACAAAGCCATTCCGATATTGCGAATTTTTGACGAAGCCAAGGCACGAGAGTTCTACCTGGATTTTCTCGGTTTCAGCGTCGAATTCGAGCATCGGTTCGAAGCGGATCTGCCGCTTTACATGGGCATTAGCCGTAACGGCCTGCAGCTCCATCTGTCCGAACATCATGGCGATGCCAGTCCAGGGTCGACGACTTTTATCCCGATGCACAACATCGAAACGCTCCGGGATGAACTGATTGCCAAACGCTATGGCTATGGGCGTCCCGAGATTGTCCAGCAGGGCTGGGGGCAGATTCTGGAAGTCTACGACCCATTCGGTAATCGCATCCGCTTCTGCCAGAGCTGATTAGGCGACAAGGGCCGGGCTACGGCCATTTACCCGGCCCCTGTCGTGAGCAAGAACAAGGAAGCATGGAAATGCATGGATATGGAATGGTAGGGGATCTCCTGTACCTGGCACTTTATTTGGCAAGTATCGGATGTTGGACCTTTCTATGGATGGTGTGCATCTTCAACGCCAAGGGTCGACTGAAAAGATTTCTGGGTACTCACGCGCTGCTGATTTGCATACTGTTGTTCCCGCTGATGCCGGCGACGTTCATCGGTGGAGCATTGATTGCGTTTGGCATTGAAGGTCTCGGCTGGATAGGCGGCATCGTAGGTATCGGCTTACCTCTGGCGGGCTTGGGGCTGATCAGGCGCTGTCTCCAGGCAACCCCGGGCGGCCGATAATGCCGCCGTAGGGTGCAAATACTCCCGAGCCATGCCCAGCTTGCTAAGTTTCGCCTGTCCGGCACTGGTCAATGTCTACCTCAAGGCTTTTGGGTCGGCTTTTTATCGGGTAAGCCAATGACTCGGCCGAGGAGGGCAGGCCTTGGCAGGTCGGCCTGATCAGCGCAGATAGCAAAGAGACGCTCCAGCGTGACCTCGCTGAACGGAGCCGAATGTGGGCCGGCCAGGTCGACGTGTAAAAGCATTTGCTCGTTTCCTGCCACCTCCTTTCCATCGCCCGCCAAGTGCAGGCTGTGATAGAGGTGCAGGCGCTTGGCGTCATGGCCGATCAGTTGGGTCCGCACCTCAACCTCGGCGCCGAGTTTCACTTCGTGCAGGTAATTCAGGTGCAACTCCAGCGTGAACAAAGAGTGGCCGCTGGTTTCGCGGTTGACGCTGTCCAGACCCAAGGTATCCATCAGCATGTCGGTTGCGTAGCTGAAAATCAGCAGGTAGAACGCGTCGCGCAGGTGGCCGTTGTAGTCGACCCATTCGGGTTGGACTTGGGTGGAGTAGGTGGTCAGTGCAGGCATGGATCTGTACTCGGTTAAAAAAGTGGGAGCAAGCAAGCTCCCACATTGGGTTAGTCGTTGAAGGCCATGCCGTGTTTTTCCTTGGTGGTTCTGACCGCCTCCAATACCGCTAACAAGCAGTCATCTCGATAGCGCTCAAGTGCTGAAATGCTATGGTTGCCCAGCTGCTCGCGGGTGCCATCGACGACATCGTCAATCAAAGCCTCGGTCAGTTCCGGTGCCTGCAAGTAGGTCCACGGCAATTGCAATGCCGGGCCAAACTGCGCCATGAAGTGCCGCATCCCGGCATCGCCGCCGGCCAGTGTGTAGGTGAGGAAGGTGCCCATGAATGACCAGCGCAACCCGGCGCCGAAACGTATTGCGTCATCAATTTCGCCGGTGGTGGCGACGCCGTCATTGACCAAGTGCAGAGCCTCACGCCATAGCGCTTCCAGCAATCGGTCGGCGATAAAGCCCGGGACTTCCTTGCGCACATGCAGAGGGCGCATACCCAGGGATTCGTACACTTTGATCGCGGCCTGGATTGCCTCCGGCGCGGTGTTTTTACCGCCCACCACTTCCACCAACGGCAACAGGTATACGGGGTTGAAAGGGTGACCCACCACGCACCGCTGCGGGAGAACAGCACTTTCGTAAAACTCACTCGGCAACAGGCCCGAGGTACTTGAACCGATCAGCGCATCGGGCTTGGCCGCTGCGCTGATCTTGCTGTGCAACTCCAGCTTCAACTCCAGGCGTTCGGGGGCGCTTTCCTGGATGAAGTCAGCGTCTTTCACGCATTCCTCGATGGTGGCGACAAAGCGCAGGCGATCCTGGGATGCACCCTGTGCCAAACCTTGTTTCTCCAGGGCACCCCAGGCATTTGCAACACGCTTGCGCAGCGCGGCTTCGGCGCCCGGTGCCGGGTCCCAGGCCACTACATCAAGGCCGTGGGCGAGGGCGCGGGATACCCAGCCGCTACCAATAATGCCGCTGCCCAGAGCGGCGAAGGTTTTGATCTCAGTGATAAAGCACATTGGCGACGATCCTGAATAATGGGGTGACTGTATCCGGGGTTAGCCGCGTGTTTTGAGACCCATCTTGATGCGACCTTCCGCCGGGGTCATGACCCGAGCACCCAGCCGACTGAGGATTTCACTGGCACGCTCCACCAGTTGGCCATTGGTCGCGAGCACGCCCTTGTCCAGCCACAGGTTGTCTTCCAGACCGACCCGCACGTTGCCGCCCAACAGCACCGCCTGCGCAGCCATTGGCATCTGCATGCGACCGATGCCAAATCCGGCCCAGACGGCGTCGGCAGGCAGGTTGTCGACCATGGCTTTCATGGTGGTGGTGTCGGCCGGTGCTCCCCAGGGGATGCCCAGACACAGCTGAAACAAAGGGTTGTCGAGCAAACCTTCCTTGATCATCTGTTTGGCGAACCAAAGGTGGCCGGTATCGAAGATTTCGAGTTCCGCCTTCACGCCCAGCGCCTGGATTCGTTTGGCTCCGGCGCGCAGCTGGGCAGGGGTGGACACGTAAATGGTGTCGCCGTCGCCGAAGTTCAGAGTCCCGCAGTCCAGGGTGCAGATTTCCGGCAGCAATTGCTCGACATGGGCCAGGCGGCTCAACGGGCCGACCAAGTCGGTGTTGACGCCGAACTCCATAGGGTTCTCACCGCCGCCGATTTCCAGATCGCCGCCCATGCCGGCGGTGAGATTGACAATGATGTCGACGTCGGCCTCGCGAATGCGCTCCATGACTTCCCGGTACAGGGCGACGTTGCGGCTGTACTTGCCTGTGTCGGGGTCGCGCACATGGCAATGCACAACGGTCGCACCCGCTTTGGCAGCTTCCACTGCCGCTGCGGCGATTTGTTTGGGAGTGACCGGCACATGGGGACTTCTGGCGGTCGTGTCGCCAGCACCGGTAAGTGCGCAGGTGATGATGACGTCGTGGTTCATGGAGTGGTTCCTTAAAGGCGTAGTGGTGCCGTTCGTAGCCGGTATTGGCTACGAAGGGGGGATGGAAGGTGGTTTATTTTCCGGTCAATTGCAGATTGGCCGCGGCCGGTTTTCCGTCGAAGGTGGTGACACCTTCCAGCCAGCGAGCCTGGTCCTGCGGGTGATCCTTGAGCCACTGTCTTGCAGAATCGAGGGGGTCTTTGTGATCCAGCAGTGGCTGCATCATCCGGCTCTCGTCGGCGGCAGTGAAGCTCAGGTTGGTCAGTAGCTTGTGTACGTTGGGGCATTGCTCGGCGTAGCCTGGCGATGTCACGGTCCAGACCGTGGCCGCACCTTCGTTCGGCCCCATGGCATCATCGCTGCCGGTGAGGTAAGTCATGGCGACGTTAACGTTCATCGGGTGCGGTGCCCAGCCGAAGAAGACCACGGCGCCATTGCGACGTACGGCGCGGTTAACGGCGGCGAGCATGCCGGCTTCACTGGACTCAACCAGCTGGAACTTGCCCAGGCCGAATTGATTCCTGGCGATCATTGCCTTGATCTGGGTATTGGCGCCCGAGCCCGGTTCGATGCCGTAGATTTTGCCGCCCAGCTCTTTCTCGAATTTGGCGATATCAGCGAATGATTTCAGGCCCTTGTCGGCGAGGTAAGTCGGGACGGCGAGGGTGGCGCGAGCGTCTTCCAGGCTTGGTTTGCTGAGGACTTTGACTTGCTTGGCCTCAACGAACGGGGTAATGGTTTGGGTCATCAGCGGGTTCCAGTAGCCCAGGAACAGGTCCAGGCGCTGGTCGCGGATACCAGCGAAAATGATTTGCTGGGAGGCGCTGGTCTGTTTGGTGCTATAGCCGAGACCGTCGAGCAAGACTTTGGTCATGGCGCTGGTGGCAATGACGTCGGTCCAGTCCACCACGCCCATTCGCACGTTTTGGCATGAGGCGGCATCTGCTGCCATGACATTGGTGCTCAAGATGGCGCTGGCGCTGAGTGCGAGCACACAGCGGCTGATCAGTCGGTTCATGGTGTATCCCTCGGCAGCTCGTCATTGTGGGGGCCGGTGTCTTTGTGCACCGTACCGCCACGTTACGTACCTGCAAGGTCGACAAACTGCACGGCGGCGACGCACTTTTGCACTGCAGCGACCTACCTCTTGAATGCGCTGCGTAACGGGAGTATCACAGTGCCACGCTGTCCGTTCCCAAGAGCACCACCATGTCCCAGGATTTCTACTTTCTACTGATGCCAGGGTTCTCGGCCATCGGCTTTATTTCCGCACTCGAACCTCTGCGGGTGGCCAATCGCTTTCGCGGTGAGCTGTACCGCTGGCATGTGCTAAGTGCTGATGGCGGGGCGGTATTGGCAAGCAATGGCATGTCGGTCAACGCCGCCGCACTGCAGCCGCTGAATAAAAACGCGACCTTGCTGGTGGTTGCGGGTTTTGAACCGCTGCAGTTCGTCACACCAGCCCTGACACAGTGGCTGCGTCGCCTCGACAACGACGGAGTGACCCTCGGAGCTATCGACACAGGCGCCTGCGTGCTCGCTGAAGCAGGGCTGCTGGACGGTTACCGCCTGACCCTGCATTGGGAAGCCATCGACGCGTTCAAAGAATCCTATCCAAAACTGACGGTTACCCAGGAACTGTTCGAGATAGACCGCCGGCGGATCACTTGCGCTGGCGGCACTGCATCCATCGACCTGATGCTCGACCTGATCGCTACGGCACACGGTCCGGACCTGGCGATCCAGGTATCCGAACAATTTGTCCTGAGCCGCATCCGCCCGCGCAAAGATCATCAACGCATGCAGATCGCAGCGCGCTATGGCATCAACAACAAGAAACTTGTGCAGGTGATCGGCGAGATGGAACAGCACACCGAACCGCCGGTGAGCACATTTGCTCTGGCCGAGTCGATCAAGGTCACGCGGCGCCAGCTGGAGCGTTTGTTCCGTCTGCATCTGAACGACACACCCAGCAATTTCTATTTGGGTATACGACTGGAGAAAGCTCGGCAACTGCTGCGACAGAGTGAGCTCAGTGTGCTTGAAGTGAGTATTGCCTGCGGATTTGAATCGCCGTCGTATTTCACTCGCAGTTATCGGGCGAGGTTTGCCAAATGCCCCAGAGAGGATCGGCGCCGAGAAGTGGTATGAATGATGATCCTGCAAGCGTCAAGAAAGGTCGGGTCATGTAAATCCCGTCTTGGTGGCTCGGGAAGAACTCATGCTTGAGCAGAGTTTCAATGATCACCATAAGCACCCCCACGGTGAAACCCATGGGTACGCATAATGTATATTATGTTAAATCACGTATTAAGGTATGGAGACCTTTGAGCGATAAACCCAGAACATTAGTCTGGTTGCAGTAGTCGGATGTCATGTCTTCTGTTGAGGTAGCTGGATCATGTTCAACGCGCTGGTGTTTCTCACAACTTTGGTCGGGATGGAGGTCTTCGCTTTTTTCGCGCATAAGTATGTAATGCACGGATGGGGCTGGGGATGGCACCGCTCTCACCATGAACCCCGCACCGGCTGGTTTGAAAAAAACGACCTATACGCTGTTGTTTTTGCGTTGTTTGCCATTGCGCTGATTGCCCTTGGTAATCAAGGGGTGCACCCGTTGGAGTGGATCGGCGCTGGCATGACTGCATACGGATTGTTGTACTTCATGGCTCACGACGGTCTTGTCCACAAACGCTGGCCTTTGAAATACGTGCCAAGAAATGGCTATCTCAAACGTCTTTATCAGGCTCACTTGATGCATCACGCCGTCTCGGGGAAGAACCGATGCGTATCGTTCGGTTTTCTCTATGCACCTTCTATCGAACGTTTGCGGGCTGAACTTCGTGATTTGCACGGTGGGCCACTGCACAAGGATGGCCGGGACGCCGCCACAAATTCCCAGGGCGCGCGGGCCAATGACGACCACGTGACATAGCGGCGCGCCAAAGGCCCTTCATAACTAACCGGAGTTTCTCCAGTTTCGATGTAGACACCCTGGTATCCCAGGCGTGCTCTCCCCGCCTTTTGACCTTAACGCCGATCTCCCGATAAACGCCGGACGCAGTGGCAACCGCCCACGCGGAGCGCCAAGGTAACGCGGTCAATCCGGCCTCTGCACTTTCATAGAAGGGCTCGGCCATGTCCACCAATCGGCCAGCCAGTATCGCGAGGCTTTGCCGGTACCTCGCATCGGCGAGATTTGCTACGGGTATTGATAGCTCATCAAGCCAATCACAGGGCAGATAGCAACGGCCGACCTGAGCGTCTTCGACGATGTCGCGGGCAATGTTTGTCAGTTGAAACGCCATACCCAAGTCGCAAGCACGATCCAGCGTTTCTTCCTTCCGCACACCCATGACCTGCCCCATCATCAGTCCGACCACCCCCGCTACGTGGTAGCAATAATCAAGGGTGTCATCGACGCGAAGGTAGCGTCGTTCATGCACATCCATTGCGAATCCCGAGAGATGCTCCAGCGCATAGGTTTCAGCAATGCCGTGCAGCGTGACGACTTCCCTGAACGCTGCAAAAGCGTTGCTCTTGACCGGCAGTCCGGCATACACCGCCTGAGTCTCGGCGACCAACTCCCCCAGCCGCCGGTTGGTCTCTTGCGTACAGACAACCTTCGCCGAATGACCTGCTTCCTGGCCGTCTATCACGTCGTCGCAGTGCCGGCACCATGCGTAGAGCATCACCGCGCTACGCCGAGTTGCAGGGTCGAATAGACGAGAAGCGGCGGCGAAGCTTTTCGAACCAACGTCGATGCTTTGCATTGCATGGTCCAGCACCCCTTCCTGATTTCTCTCTGCGCTGGTCATGTCTTGAGGTCCTTGATCATTAACGCTGCCGTGGCTTTTGCCGACCCAATCACGCCGGGTACGCCGGCACCGGGATGAGTGCCGGCGCCTACCAGATACATATTGGTCAGACGGGCATCTCGATTGTGCGGCCGAAACCAGGCGCTTTGACGAAGGATAGGCTCAAGGGAAAACGCCGAACCCAAATGGGCGTTAAGTTCGGTGCGAAAGTCATTCGGAGTGAAGATTCGACTCGTCACCAAGTCGTCGCGCAGGCCTGGCATGTAGTGCTTTTCCAGGTAAGCAAAAATCTTGTCCCGGTAACGCGGGCCCTCAATCTCCCAATCAATAGGTGCATTACCCAGATGCGGTACAGGAGACAGGACGTAGTGGCTGGAACACCCCGGAGGCGCGAGGCTTGGATCGGTGATACAAGGTGCATGCAGATACAGAGAAAAATCCTCCGCCAGTTCGGCACCGTGGAAAATTTCCTGAATCAGTTCGCGATAGCGCGGCCCGAAGCAAACCGTGTGGTGCTGAAGTTGTGGCTGCTGTCGCTTGAGCCCGAAATGAATCACGAACAGAGAATTGCTGAAACGCTGCCCTTTGAGGCGTACTGCCTCGCGTTTGCCCCGGGGATTGCCACCTAGCAGTTGCTCGTAGGTGTGAACAACGTCGGCATTGGAGGCGACGCTGTCGGCATCGAATTGCCGGCCGTCTGTCAACCGCACGCCAGTGGCCTTTGCGCCAGTGACCTCAATGCTCGCGACATCGGCGTTGAGTTCGACTTTGCCCCCGAGGTCTTCAAACAGCTTGACCATTCCTTGAACCAAGGCACCGGTACCACCTTTGGGGAACCACACGCCCCACTCCCGCTCAAGCGCATGGATCAAGGTGTAGATAGAAGAGGTTGCGAAGGGATTTCCACCCACCAGCAACGAGTGAAAAGAGAATGCCTGACGTAGTTTTTCATTCTCGATGAAACCAGACACCATTGAATAGACGCTGCGCCATGCTTGCAACCGCGCAAGCTGAGGCCCGGCTTGAACCATGTCGCGAAAGGATAAGAAAGGTACCGCGCCTAATTTCAGGTATCCCTCGCGAAACACATCCTTCGAATAAGCAAGAAAACGTTGATAGCCTTGAACATCTTCAGGATTGAGGGCCCGTATCTGGCGATCGAGTGAAGACTGATCATTCGCGTAGTCGAACTGCGTACCATCTTCCCAGCACAACCGATAAAACGGCGACACGGGTAAAAGCTCTACGTAGTCTCGCATTGATTTACCGGCGGCCGTGAACAACTCTTCTATGGCGCTAGGATCGGTAATTACCGTGGGCCCTGCGTCAAATGTAAACCCCTGATCGTGGTACACATAAGCACGTCCGCCCGCTTTGTCACGTTTCTCAAGCAGCGTCGTCTGGATGCCGGCCGCCTGGAGGCGGATGGCGAGCGCGATGCCGCCAAAACCTGCGCCGATCACAATCGCCTGTTTCTTTGGGGTCATAGTTGTTTCTCGTAATGCCGGGGTAGATATCGAAAGGCGGCTTGCATTGCCTCTTTGATGGGTACGGGCGGTTTGCCGATTAACACGCGCATCTTGTCTTGGAGACTGCTGTCACCTGAATAGAACCGGCTGATCAAGCCTTCCGGCAAACCATAAAACCGCTGCATGACCCGCCATCGATCCTGCGGCTTTCCCGCAAGAAACAGCATCCGATTAAGCAGGCGGTAAAAGCCTTGGCTTTGCCAGGATTGATGAGCGAAAGCGCGAATGCCCTTGAATAAGGTGTCGGCGTGGAAGTCTTCTTGCTGGACGAGCCAGTCGGCCAGCTGAACTGCATGGGGCAGCGAATAACCGGTGGTGTAATGGCACAGCCCTGCGCGCAAGCCGGAACGCGGCTGACCTTGAGTCTCGCCCCAGAACGCATCGAAGTCGCCAGCCAAAGTTATTGGCAATACGCCCTGCTCTTCACGCAGGCATTGCACAGCTATCCAGCCCTGATCTTTTACATACTGGGAAATGCTCTTGCGGTGTTGCTCTGCGCAAATGCCATGGTGGTCAATGTAGTGCGTATCCTCAACGAGTACTGTGTCGGCGGAGAATGGCAATACATACACAAAACGGTAGCCATTACCTTGGGCAACCCTGGCGTCCATGATGATGGGAGCCTCAAGTCCATGCGGCGCCTGCAGCTCTAACAGCTGACCCAGGAAGGCCTGCTGGCCGAGCACCATATGGTTGCTGTGCTCCACACCTCGACCATCAATGACAGCCTTTGCGTGCAGCCGCTCGCCACTCTTCAGCAACACAGCAGTTGGGCTGACCTTGGCTATGCTCTGCCCAAGACGCAGATCGTTGCGAAGGTCAGCTTCAAGCACCTGGGATAAACGCTCGGACGTGATACTGGCGTAACCACTGTTCAAGCGCCGTGACTGACCGGGAAAATGGACGTCATACGCCGGCCATTTCCGGACTACCAACGGCCTGATCCATTCGTGCTGGATAGCGCTGAGGTCATTGTCGTGAAATGACCAAGTGTGATTGCCCCCCAGATGTAGCTGCTCTTCGACGCATAAAATCTTTAGCTCGGGACGGACTTGCTTGAGCCTCCAGGCAATCAGCCCGTTGGCAAGGCCTCCACCCGCCAGGATCAGGTCATAGTTCATGAAATGCCCCTTGCCAGCACCGGCTTGCCAGTATGCCCAACTGCCTCCGCAATCTCTGCAGCCTTGAAGACCCCACCCGCTCGGCGCAATTCGGCAGCCATGCGGTGTAACGGATCTACCGGATTCACCAGTAGTCGCTTGAACGTATCCTGAATCTGTGTAGCGCGAGTGCGGTGGCTGAGTCGCATGCCCAGGCCTCGGTAGGTAACTCGGGCGGCGACCCCAGGTTGGTCGAACCCTATGGGCATCACAAGCATTGGCGTACAAGCGCCAATTGCGTCCATAACCGTGTTCAGGCCTCCATGGGTCACTGCCACATCCGCCCTCTCCAGCGCCCATTGCTGCGGGGCGAAATCCGTGACCCAGGTCGCACCTGCATTGACAAGCCCACGCTCTTGTTTGGTATCCAGCCCACCGCAGTGAGCCACAAGCAGTTGCGCATTCAAGCGGCGACAAGCCTTCGCTATCTGCCGGAAAGTACCAATGCGCCCGCCTTGCATTGTTCCCAGGCTGGCGAACACGAATGCCCTTCCCGCTTCGATCGGCCAGTGGCCTTGGATCGTTGGGCCTGGCGTTCGTAATGGCCCAACGGCGTGAAAGAAATCTGGCTGACAGGCCCGAGGAAAATCGAACGCTTCAATCGTCTGACTGATTTGTGCATAAGGCGAAAGAAACTCATGTAGCCCGTGTCGTGGCTCTATCGCGAACCGATGACAAGCGTCGTGTAATACGTTTTGTAACGGGCGCATTAGCCAGTCGTAGACACGCTGACTACCTTCATAGATCCGGATGCTTCGTTCATCCGTGCCATAAGCGAAGGGCATGACCGGAAGTGGAAGCCCGGCCTCGCGGTTGATCGGCAACGCGCAGGCCACTGAGACATAAGGTAATCCCAGTCCCTCGGCAACCAATCCGCCGGCAGCTTCCATTTGATCGCAAAGCAAAACTTCGACACCTCGAAGCGCCAGCGCGGTGGGTAGTTCGGAACACAGCATAGTGGTGCTCGCGCACAAATCCCGAATGACCCGCCTCAATCCCAGAGGATTATTCGAACAGGCAGCGCGCCGAAGAACAGCATGCAGAGATTTGGGAGGATGGGTATTCGCGCCTACCGTGTGAAAGCCTATACGAGGGTCAGTGAGCCATCGGCGGGCATCTGCCTGCTGGAAGAACGTTACCTGATGGCCACGGTTTATAAGCTCTACTGCCAATGCGTGAAATGCCTGGAAGTGGCTATAGAACGCAGGTGAAACAACGCCAAAATGACTCATGAGCGCAATACAGGCTTCAGGAAACGCGCGTTGCGTAATGCGCCAAGGTCAGACGAGCCGGTGCAAAAGCAGGCGATTCGAAGTTGCCTGATTACTATGTCGAAATGCTCAATAACCGCTGCAGTCGAAAGTGTTGCATCACGTAGTACACCGGCCGCCTGCCCCACTAAGTCTGCGCCGAGACAAATAGCTTTGGCGGCATCAACCCCGTTACGGATGCCGCCCGACGCAATTAACGTGGTGTCTGGAAGCGCCGCGCGCACCATTGCAAGACTAGCGGCGGTCGGTATGCCCCAGCTGGCAAATGCCATGGCAACTTCCCTGTCAGCAGGCCGCAGGGCACGTTCAGCTTCAACAGCCGCCCAACTCGTGCCGCCCAGACCAGCCACATCAATGACCTGCACGCCAGCGTTCGCGAGTGCGACTGCAACTTGCGCCGAAAGTCCCGCGCCGACCTCCTTGACAATCACCGGCACTCCAACGCTTTCAACTGCCTGATGAATCGCGTCCAGGACGCCCCGCCAATCCCTATCACCCTCCGCCTGCACTGCCTCCTGCAAGGGATTGAGATGGATGATCAAAGCGTTCGCCTGTAACGCATCTACAGCTCGTCGAGCTAAGTCGAGGCCGTCTTGCTCCAAAAGCTGAGCGGCACCAATATTGGCCAGCAATGGTACATCTGGAGCAAACCGTCGCAACTCGCGGGTCAGCCCGTGATCATGTTTGCTACGCAGGCTTACGCGTTGCGAGCCCACTCCCATGGCGATGCCCAGTTCCTGAGCCGCCTGAGCCAAATGCCTGTTAATAGCAGCAGAGCGCTCAGCGCCTCCAGTCATGGAGCTGATCAGTAGTGGTGCTTTAAGCCTGACTCCCGCGAGGCTGCTGCTTAAATCAATGCTATCCAGATTTAGCTCGGGCAACGCGCAATGTTCGAATTGCAGCCCGTCCAGTCCAGAGACCTGCCCACGAAGTTCACCTCGCCCGTCGAGCACGATACTGAGGTGATCGTCTTTTCGCTGACTCAGATGGTTCTCGGACATGGAAGCTCCAATCGGGTTGAATCATTTTATAAAGCGCATGGTCATTAATCTGAGCTGGCTTGTACGCGTCGACACGGCGCGTACAACCCTAGTACATGGCTGCTGAAACTTGAGGCAGCTCGCGAACGAAGTCGTTCACAATTTTTGACGCAATGATTGGACGGCCCAAGCGGACTGATCAATTCGATGAGAGGGGTAAGAACCAATGACAGTGGAGCTTGGCACAACCCTCGAACATGGGTTTACCGAACATCTGATGGATGTGCACGCCGCTATTGAAAATCGCTTGGATGAGCTACTGCCCCGATGCAGCGATGAACGCGACCTGGTTGCTTTAGCCATGCGTGAATCAACTCTCGCGCCAGGAAAACGCATGCGACCTGTGCTGCTGATACTTGCGGCCCAGGGTTTGGGGCATAACGGCACACAAGCGCTGGATTTGGGATGCGCCGTGGAGCTAATTCACGCTGCCTCGTTGGTCCTTGACGACATGCCTTGCATGGATAACGCGATGCTGCGGCGCGGCAAACCCACTGTCCATTTGAAGTTTGGCGAAGACGTCGCCATTCTCACTGCTGTTGCGCTGCTGAGCAGGGCATTTGGGATTGTGGCAACGGTTGACGGTCTCCCCCACGAGACTCGCACGCAACTGGTCAAAGTTATTGCGGACACCGTCGGTATGCAGGGACTTGTGAGGGGGCAGTTTCAAGACTTGCGAGACGGGCGACAAAGCCGCAGTTCAGAGGAGATCGCTCAGACCAATGACCTCAAGACTGGAGTGCTGTTCGGCGCGATCATGGACATCGCCTGGCTGATCAGCAATGCGGTAGTCGAGACCAGACCCGTTTTGCAGAACTTCGCCATGGAACTCGGCCAGGCATTCCAAATGTATGACGACCTGCGAGACAACTCTCCAGACAGCGACAAGGATCAAGGCAAGGATCAGGGCAAATCCACCTTCGTATCGCTTTACGGGGAACGCAAAGTTCACGAGCAGCTCCAAATACATCTCTCGAACGCTGAGCGCTACTTGTGTCAGGTCTACGGTCGACGCTCGCGAATCACCCGTTATATGAGGATGATCCTGGAGAAAGCCTTCGCCGCAGCCTGACTCAGCAAATCCCTTGCGCTACTGGCCCTTTTCCGCAATGGCTTTTTTCAATGTTGCTGCGTCAGCGAACCGCTGCTCTTGAATGACTGAACCATTGCTCAGTGCCAGCCATTGGACAGTGTCCCTATCACCGCCGTAGCGCGTGGCCACCCTGCCGTCCTGATCCAGCATGATTCGGTATTTGGCAGAACGCATCGCGGGCACCGCCACGAGTTTGATCAGCGAAGGCATTTTCTCAATGTCAGCGACATAAACGATGTGACGGGCTTCCAGGTAGCCTTCAGGATAGCCTTCAATGGCTGCGTCGAGCAGCTTGGCTGCTGACATGCTGCGGGCAATCAGCAATACCTGCGCGTTGTCATTCAACGTATAAGCCTTGTCGTTCTGATCGAGTAGCGTCCATTTCATCGCAGGCTGGGAAGCCTCTTGGGCGAAAGCACTGGTGCTCAGCCATACTCCAATCAGGAGAGTTAGACACCGCATTGATTCAAACCTCGGTCAGAACAGTAAGGAAAATGCATCCTACGCCAGCCCTGACAGACAGCACTAGTGGGTTAACGCTTTTCTTGCCGTATCTGCTCCGCCATTGCCTCGCGGCGGACGTCTCGCTTTCTGCATCTGCGAAGCAGACGCTCGCGTGGGCCCGATGGCCGGATGCAGCGTCGGATGGCGGCGCTCAGGGTGCGCCAGTAGTGCAAAGGTGTTATCCACACATTAGTAATATCGCGTATGAGCGCCCTTCTCTTCACTCGACACCTCTCTGCAATGCCTGGCTGCGGTTTTCCTCGTCTGCAATTTTGGCTTTTAGGCGACCCACTTAGTTCACCTCGGATCTGTATTGCCCGACCAGAAAGCCTTACCAGAGACACAGCTAATAACTTCAGACAGCCGGAGTACCAGACGCGGCAGTGTTGATAGCGCTCGCGGCGCGCAGCAGAGTTCAGCAGTGAGCGGATCGACTCAAGAAGCGGACTTGGAGGTTACTAAACGTTTGCGGCCAATCTGGGTGATGCCATAGAGGACCGCGCCGACTAGCAATAAAGCTCCAGCCCGCAGCCATGTTTCTGAGTTTTGTTGAGTCATCAGCAGAAGGCAGGAAGCAATGGCCAGAACCGGCACCCAACCAGGCACCCGATAATGGTCGTGAGAGACGACATCATTACGCAACACCAGCACCGCCAGATTGGTACTGATAAATACAAACAACAAAAGCAGAACCACTGTCTGGGCAAGAGTCTCCAATGAGCCCGTCAGCGTCAGCAATGCGGCGACCACGGTTGTTGCAAGTATGGCTGACCATGGTGTGCGCCGCTCTGGCAGCACTTTGGACAGCACATCAGGTAATAACTGCTGACGGGCCATTCCATAGGTGAGACGACTTGCCATGATCATCGTTAACAAGGCTCCGTTAGCGACGGCGATCAATGCAATGAAAGCAAAAAGCAAAGGAGGAATGCCCAGTCCTGATTTCTTGACGACTTCAAGCAGGGGCGCTGAAGAAGTTGTCAACTCGTCAACGTTCAATACCGTTGCGGCGGCCACTCCAACCAATACGTACACGACTCCGGCGATAAGCAATGCTCCAAACAGAGCCCTGGGATATGTTTTACGCACATCGCGGATCTCTTCCGCCAAGTTGGCAGAAGTCTCAAAACCGACAAACGAGTAGAAGGCCAAGAGCGCTGCGCCTAAAACCGCAAATGCCGGACTGACGCCCGGCTTGAATTCGAGTGCTCGTGAAACGTCAGCGGCACCTGTGTTGAAGTACCAGCCAGCGGCGATCACTACGAGTAACAAACCGCTTACCTCAATCACAGTCATCACGATATTTGCTGACATGGATTCCTTGATTCCCCTGGCATTGAGGAGAGCAATGGCCACCAGGAAAATCAGCGCCGCCACATGCGGATGGACATCCACGAATGCCGCCAGGTAATCACCAGCGAAGGCTAACGATAAGCCAGCAGCGCTCGTCACCCCTGCTGCGAGCATACAAAATCCAATCAGAAACGAGATCAATGGCGATTTAAATGCTTTGCCGGCGAAGACGGATGCAGCACCAGCATGAGGATATTTCGTCACTAGCTCCGCATAAGATCCTGCTGTCAGGAGTGCGAAACATAAGGCGATGAGTAGCGGTATCCAAATTGCCCCACCGACCTCCCCCGCTATCGTGCCGGCCAGCGCATAGACGCCTGCGCCCAATACATCGCCTAGAATGAACAGCAACAGCATTGGCCCTGTTATGACCCGCTTTAGTGAAAGATTCGGCTTGTTTGCTGACAGATCCATGAGATGTTCCTGTGCTCTGACGCCGAATCTTCGGGTCATGTAGTGTTGGATAGCTGTTTGAACTGACCGGTCGGCGATAGTTGCGCCTGATTGATGGGAAGCCTCCACCAAGTGTCACACTCGCGGTACGCCCCCAAGGCTGATCCAGCCGCTTAGTCTACGGTCCCGAGCAGCACGGTAATCAGCGCTTCCCCAATCCCGCCACGCTATCCCCAGCCGGCTCCTCACAACCATTGTTGAACCAATCAAACTCAGGGAGTTCAATAGTTTAGGTCATTAATCAGAGGTATTTTCCATGACAAAATTTCTTACGTTGCCGCTGCTTCTCGCCACCGCACTGGGCTTATCTGCATGCGACAAGACGTCTGAAGATCACGTGCAAGATGCTAATGAGCACGTACAAGAAGCCGAGCAGAAACAAGCTGAAGGAAAACCTCAACAGGCCGCTGATGAGAAAGCAAAAGCCGAGAAGGATTATGTAGAGGCTCATAAGGCTCAAGCCACCGAAGATCGCCATCAAGCGCCTACTTCAGCTGGGCCTGACTATCTAAAGACGCCTGAAAAAAATTGATTAAAGCAGTAGGTACAGGAAAAAGTCGTGCTGGGGGATCGCTTCGCGCCATCCACCCAATCTGCGGCTGACAAACGGGATACTTTCGATGATTAGCCAACCCACGTCCCCTGCACCACTGTTGAGTACCAACGAAACTGTTGTGATGTTCGACGGTACCTGCAAGCTGTGTAATGGCTGGGCTAAATTTATCATCCGTAATGACCGCATGCGGCGCATCCGGCTCGCGACAGTACAGTCGCCGCAAGGGCAACAGTTACTGGCGTGGGCCGGCTTGCCTACTGATCGATTCAACACCATCGTGCTGATCGCTGAGGGTCGGATCTTTGTCCGTTCAGAGGCAATGTTCGAGATCCTGGCCCGCTTGCCTTATCCCTGGTCATGGCTCAATGCGGCCAAATTCTTTCCTCAGCGGCTACGCGATTGGGTATACGACAAGATTGCATTGAACCGCTACAGACTGTTCGGCAGATACGACAGTAGCCGCACACCGGTAGCTGATCACGCTCAGCGTTTTCTGGAACCATAAACAGGGTGCGGACGGGAAATGGTAGCCACACATCGATCGGCTGCCGTTTCTCACCTACTCTGCGCGCTCAACAGACGTCGTATGGATAACGCATTACCCATCGCAGCGTCTCGCGCTGTGTTGTCGAAAATGCACCAGGCCGGAGAATCGTCGCTTTTGGCTTCCAGGATTTCCCGCGCTCTGGCTTTGAGCCAATCCTGCTCATATTCGCTGTAGTAGATATTTGGCGAGCCGTGAAAGCGCCAATAACGGACTCCTGCCCATCCGGTGGGTACCGTATTGATGTCAAAGCGCGACGGGTCAACCGCAGCTTGCGCGATCTGATAGTCAGTCAACAAAGCCTGAGCATCGGCCCAAGAAGCGTGGCGCGGCTCTATGACCACAAAGCCCGAATATCGAGCCCTGAGGGTTTCAAAGAAGTGGCCAGCAACTCTGGAACTGAAATCCAGAGAAGGCGGCAATTGAACCAGTAAGCACCCTAAACGATCGCCCAGCTCGCAGCATTCCGACAGGAAGGTGTCGAGCTGATCAGTGCATTTGAGCAGGCGGGCTTCATGAGTGATCGACTTGGGCATTTTCACTGAAAAACGAAAGTCCGAACTCACCGAGGAAGCCCATTTTCTATAGGTTGCCGGTCGATGCGAACGATAGAAGGTGCTGTTGATCTCGACCGCGTTGAATTTCTCGGAATAGAGCTCAAGATGGCTCCCCTGACCTGCAAACTGTCGCCGGTATTCACGTCCGACTTGCCAGCCTGCGCATCCCACATACACTGGCCCCCGGCTCAAAAAAGCACTTCCTGAGCATCGCGCAGGAAAATTTCTACAGTTTTGGGGCCGATACCTTCGAAGTCTTTCAGCCGTTTTTCAAAATCCGCCCTGTCTGCACTGGCTTCGCGAATCTTAGTGATCTTGCCGCCGTACTCCTCGTTCAATTTCCTACTCAGTTTCAGCAATCGCTCAGCGGTGGATTCGTCATAGCGGGCATAGCCCCCCTCCCCCAGCATCTTCACCAGCTCACCATGGGTGCATGCAGCAAGTTTTCTCGGCGTGTCCCGTTGATGTTTATCGATGATGACCTTGTAGGCATCTGCGGCAATTCCCGAGCGGATCCGTTTGCCCATCAAAAAACTGGCTATCAACCATTTGAACAACGCATGTTCATCGTTTTTAACCAAATGAATATTCAAGTCCAAAGCACCGATGTTTTTGCTCATGGCTCACCTCTTCCTGGTATGCAGATGCACCTGTACGCGTACTTCCCTTTGCTGCCACGCACCCTTACGAATACCTCTGAGTCGGTAGCCGTGAACATGCATCCCTTCCTGGTTCAATAAGGAAGCGAGTTCCCAAGAAAAGTTCAGCGAAAGCTCTCCAGGTAGCCGGCCGCCAAGCTTGTGAATAGCGCCGAAGAACGGCCCCGAAGTTCGTAATCTCTACGTTTTTAGGCGCGCCAGAGCACACAATATCGCCGGCAAGTTACTGCGGATTGCGTTAGCCATTGCCTGCAGATCAAGCTTTGCGGCGGCTTTCGAGGGCTGAGAACACGTACATTCCGGCCAGCATGGCCAATATGAAAATGAGAATTTTCCAGTGACCGGTTAGCAGTATTGCAACTGCTGGCCCAGGGCAGATTCCCGCAATCCCCCACCCCACGCCGAATACCAGGCTGCCGCCGATCAAGCGGGCGTCCATCTCTCTTTTTACAGGTAGCTGCATGCGTGCACCTAGCAAGGACAGCCTGTTCTTGCGCGCCCATTGCAGGGGGATAACCGCCACAGCGATTGCGCCTGCCATGACCAGAGCAAGTGAAGGATCCCAGGCCCCTGCAAGATCAAGAAAAGCCAACACCTTCGCGGGGTTCGTCATCCCTGCCAGTAGCAGACCCAGCCCAAAGATCAGACCTGAGAAGAATGCAGTCAGCTTGATCATATTCAGGCTCCCAGCGCATGACGAATGACGTACACGCTGGCAAATCCGGCGAGCATAAAACAAAGCGTTGCCACAATTGACCGGGGAGACAACCGGGACACTCCGCAAACCCCGTGTCCACTTGTGCAGCCGGAGCCGTAACGCGTTCCCACGCCTACGAGCAGGCCAGCAATGACGAGGGCCGGCCACCCTGTACTGATCTCGATCTCAGGCAATACTGCGAATACTCCCCACAACAACGGGGCAATCATCAGGCCAAGAAGGAACAACGTCTTCTCGCCCCAGCCTTCGCTTTCAAATTGCATCACGGTGCCAAGCAAGCCGCTGATTCCCGCGATTCGACCGTTTGCGAGAACGAACAGACTTGCGGCCAGCCCTATCAAAGCCCCGCCGCCCAGTGAAGTCCAAGGTGTGAAGTGGAACCAGTCAATGCTCATTTGATATCTCCTGTACAGCGTCACTGTTCGCCTGCTTCAGTAGCTTCAATTACCGCTTTCAAGGCCACGATTTGGCCGACTTGCTTGCCTGCCAAGGAGTACGAGGTTCGTCTTGGATCAGAGCCATGTCGTTTTTTTCTGGGCCATGGGGCCAGGCCTCTAGCAGGAGGATTTTCAGAATCTACAATCGCAAGAGCTTAGGAAACGGCCGCATCAGCCGATAGTGTCTATTGAGAGCTCTGCTCTAGTCATATCGCTTGGAGTCCTATGCTGAATACCCCCCCTCTCACTGCCATCATTCCGGCCAAGCACCACTCAAGTGTGGCTCTGATTCGAGTCTCGCTGCTTAAATTTTCAGGATTATTGGCGGCCGTCTTTTTGCTCGCCATTGGTCTGCTTATATACGTAGCGCAAGACCTGGACAGGATTGAAGAAGCGGAAAGCGTGTTCTACACGGAGAAAGCGATAGATTCGCTGGAAAAATCCGCCCGTATGACGCTCAAGGATTACGCCTTCTGGGGTGATGCCTATCGGCACTTGCACATTGAGGTGGATACCGACTGGGCATTCGTTAGCCAGAATGCAGGGCCGACCCTGTATGCAGACTTCGGCTTTCAAGGAGTTTTCGTAGTCGACGGCACAGGTCACACGGTTTACTCGGTTATCGAGGGCGAGCTGAAAGCCGTGGCGATTGAAGACTGGTTGGGCCAAGCGTTTGATGGACTCGGCAATCAAGCTCGGGAAGCGGCAAAGAACGAAACGCCTGTGACCGCTTTTCTTGACGTCGGTGGTGTACCCGTTCTGGTCGCAGCCGCAGCACTGACACCGGGCACAGATCCGACAATCGAGGTAGATGAAGGCCTGGCATCAGTAATGGTCTTCGTAATCTTCCTGGACCACTCCAGACTCGAAGCGGTTGGTGCGGACTACGGTATCGAAGGGCTACGAATATTGTCGGCCTCCGAGTCTCCTCCCAACGCAACATTGCCCCTGGGCAAAAACGGTTCCGCTGGCATTTTGCACTGGACTCCAGAGACGCCGGGGCAGAGATTGTTGGGTTTCATGCTGCCCTTGCTCGGCGCTGCTGCCCTGCTCGTCTTGATAATGACACTCGTTATCTTACGTAGGACAACCCTCGCCGCCAGAGCGCTTGATCATAGCTATACATCACTTCAGCTCAGTGAGACGACGCTTGCAGCCAGCGAAGAACGTTTTCGCGATGTCGCAGAGGCCAGTTCCGACTGGATTTGGGAAATTGACCCGAATGGAAGTTTCACTTATCTCTCAGAAAGGTTTGAAGAGGTCACAGGCCTGTCGAGGGAAGACTGGATCGGAGCGAGTATAGACAGTCTGCTGCACACCGACTCGTGCCTGATATCTCACTGGTTGGCGATGCGCAAACGGCGAATCAACGATAGCGTGCAATGCAGCTACACAGACTTGAAGGGTCAGCAACGCATTACTCGACTCTCTGCCCGCGAAATGGCTAACAATGGATTTCGCGGAACAGCTACTGACGTTACCGAGGAAGTCGAAGCCCGTCGCCGCATAGAATATCTTTCGCAGCATGACGCACTAACCGGCCTGCCTAACAGGACGCGCCTGCAAGAGTTTCTGGATGGGAAGCTGGAGGCGGCTCCCACTCATGAGCAGCCACTGGTAATGCTGAGCGTGGACCTGGACCGTTTCAAACCGGTCAATGACCTTCTCGGTCATGCCGCGGGCGATCATGTACTTACCGAGGTATCGCGCCGTCTGGCGGAGTGCGTGCGAAGCGGCGACCTGGTCGCACGAACTGGTGGCGATGAATTCGTCCTCATCCTCACGGATATCGGCTCTCAAGAGCAGATTGAAGCTTTCTGCCGTCGCCTGATCAATTCGATCGAAAAGCCGGTTGTAATCAATGACCAAGAAGTTTTTGTCAGCGCCAGTATCGGGATTGCGATAGCGCCCAATGATGCAATCCAGGCCACCGAGTTGCTGCGTTACGCTGATATCGCCTTATACGAAGCCAAAGCGGGAGGACGTAATACCTGGCGCTTTTACGCGGGCGGTATGAACGCGAAGATCATTGAGCGTCGTCGGCTGGAGAGCGACCTGCGATACGCCATTAAACATGGCGAACTGCGGCTGCACTTTCAGCCCCGCATTCGCATTTCTGACGGTCAAATGGTCGGTGCGGAGGCTCTAGTGCGATGGCAGCACCCTGAACGTGGAATGATTGCTCCGGATATATTCATACCTATTGCCGAAGAAACCGGACTCATCGTGCCTTTGAGTGACTGGGTGCTCCATACCGCCTGTGGGGCAGCGAGTAGCTGGCAAAAGGATGTGTTCGTGTCTGTGAATCTATCTCCTACTGAATTCCAGCGTGGCAACTTGATAGCGCGCGTGCAGAAAACACTAGCCGATACCGGATTTGATCCTGCACGGCTGGAGCTGGAACTCACCGAGAGCGTGATGCTGGACGATGCCGCCAGCGCGCTCGACGTAATGATCGGGTTAAAAGCCCTGGGCGTACGCTTATCCCTGGATGATTTTGGTACGGGATATTCCTCTCTCAGCTATCTGCGCTCTTTTCCATTCGATGGTCTGAAAATTGACCGCAGCTTCGTTAATACCTTGGGTGAAAACGAGAACGACAAATCAATCATTCAAGCCATCGTCGAGCTTGGCCGCGCTTTGTCACTCACTATCACGGCTGAAGGGATTGAGACGGTTGAGCAATTGGCATTGCTCAAGGCGGTACGTTGCGATGAAGGTCAAGGCTACTTTCTAAGCAGACCACTCGATAGCGAAGCGTTCAATGCGTGGGTTGAGGCGACGAAGGTGACACCAGCAAGCACAGTGATTTGATGTTCTGGATACGGGCGTGTCGCCCGTGCTTTAGCTATCAGGCAAGTCCTGCGAGGTAAGTTTGGACTTGCTTGACCACATCCCGGGCGGTACGGGTCACCCCGATCAATGTTGCGGAGGCGAGGCCCGTCCAATCGCCGTAGCCCACCAGCCACAGATTGGGTAAATCGACACTCCGCCTTTCGTTCACGGTGACTATGCCGTCTTGACCCACGATACCAAGGTTGCTCAAGTGGTCGAGCGCGGGAGAGAACCCGGTACACCAGATCACGGCATCGATCTTTGTCTCGGCTCCAGATGGCCACATAACACCTGTTGAAGTGAACTGCGTAAATGGCCGTACCGCTTTAAGCACACCGCGTTCGCGAGCCTCCTTCACAGCTGGCACCATTACGATGTCGCCCAAACCTGCTTCGGGCTGTTGACCCTCTAGGCCTGCTTGCTGCGCTTTTAACCGAGCGGTGGCTCTCTCGAACAGGACACGGCCATCGACATCATCTGGAAGATATTTTGGAGGGTGTTGAGTGACCCAGGTAGCGTGAGCCATTTTGGAAACCTCGGCATAGATCTGGGCACCTGAATTGCCACCGCCGACGACAAGAACCGCCCTCCCCTCGAACTCACTCGGCCCAACATAATGGGCGGAATGGATCTGCTGCCCCCCGAACAGTTCCTGTCCTGGATAGGTTGGAATAAACGGGCGACTCCACGTGCCTGTTGCACTGATGACCGCTCTGGCATCCCAGTAAGTATTCCCGGAGAAAACGCGCAACCCGCCTTCGATGCTCTCGACACGGGTTACTCGCGTGGAGCGAATAATGGGGAAGTCATATCGGCGCTCATAGCGAGTCAGGTAATCGACAACATCGTCCCGCCCGGGAGTGCCCTCGGAGACATCAGGCATAGGCCAGCCGGCAATTGAGCTCCATGCAGACGGGGAAAAGAGTCGCAGCGAATCCCATCCATGCCGCCATGCCCCTCCGGGTGCCGGCTCGGCATCAAGCAATAGGTAGGAAAGGCCTGAGCGCTTCAGAAAATAGGCGACAGTGAGCGCTGACTGACCTCCGCCAATGACAAGGACATCAAGTATCGAAGAATTCACCGCCATCCCTCCTGACCCGTTTTGCTTGTATCCAAGAACTGCATCCAGGCGAAAACTAAATGGAGCGCTGATTGACACGTTTGGACAGCTCTTCGGCAGTCTCTTTACGCTCGGAGTAGCGATCAACCAGGAACTCCTGGCGATCCCTCAATAGCAATGTGAACTTCATGAGTTCTTCCATCACATCTACGAGTCTGTCGTAGTACGAGGACGGCTTCATACGGCCTGCCTCGTCGAACTCGGTGAACGCTTTGGCCACCGATGACTGGTTCGGGATGGTGAACATGCGCATCCAGCGACCCAGCACGCGGAGTTGATTTACTACGTTGAATGATTGCGAGCCTCCGCACACCTGCATGACCGCGAGGGTCTTCCCTTGCGTAGGTCGAACGGCACCAATCGCCAGCGGGACCCAGTCGATCTGGGCTTTGAAAACCGCGCTCATGGCGCCGTGTCGCTCGGGGGAGCACCACACCTGCCCCTCTGACCATTCCATCAGTCCACGCAACTCCGCGACCTTGGGATGCGTGTAGGGAGCATCATCCGGCAGCGGTAAACCTGAGGGATCGAAGATTTTCGTGTCCGCGCCAAACGCTTCCAGCAACCGAGCAGCCTCCTGAGTGACCAGCCGGCTGAAAGAGCGCTCTCGCGTCGACCCGTACAGCAGCAAAATCCGAGGTTTATGAAGTGACGGTGCGCGCGGCTCCAGTCGCTCAAGCGAAGGCATGTCGATCAGGTTGTTGTCTACGTTCGGCAATGTGTCCTGCATGAGAGCTCCCAAGCTTGCGCCAACAGGCGCAGCCTCAATTGTTCTTGCATACGGCCATTGTCAGCCCATGCTTTTAAGATTACCTTTTACAAAACCTATACAGGCTATTATTCGTGTACAAGAAAGAGAAATGGCCGCTGACGCTGTACTTCGACGGGGAGTGTCCACTCTGCGCCAGAGAAATCAAGATACTTCGTGCCCGGGCTGAAACGGATCGCCTTCATTTTGTGGACATCAGTGACGAAACCTTCGATGCCAAATGTCTGGGATTCAGCCTTGGGGACATGCAGTCATCACTGCATGCCAGGTTTGCAGATGGGAGTTGGATCAAAGGCTTGGACGCCACGCTTTGGAGTTGGCGCGCAGCGGGGCTCGGTATCTGGGCGGCACCTTTGTCATGGCGCTTGACCAGGCCGTTACTCAACGTTGGCTATCGGCTTTTCTGCCGCTGGCGACCACATTTGGCATGGTTGCCTCACCCAGACGGCAGTGCTCGCTGTCGGGGTGGGAGCTGTGCAGTTTCGGAGGCCGACGTTGTCTCAGGCAAACCGAGGCCGCCGACAGGGAAGCAAACTTAGAAAACCTGAAATTTCCCTTTGCTTACTAAGCCCGACGCTGGGTCAGCCCCATTCGATCAATGCCCTCCAGGCACATAAAACTACGAGGGACGTCATTTTAATGAAGAGCTCTAAACGGCTGTATCTGGTCTTGGGCGACCAGTTATCTTTTGACCTGTCGTCACTGCAGGGGCTGGATAACGAGACAGACACGGTTCTCTTTGTCGAAGTGATGGAGGAAGCCAGCCATGTCCCTCATCACCCGCAAAAAATCGCCCTGATTTTTAGCGCCATGCGTCATTTCGCCGAGGCTTTACGCCAGCGTGGGATGCAGGTGCAATACGTTGAGCTTGATGATCCAGAAAATACTGGATCAGTGGCGGGCGAGTTACAGCGCTGGCAGGCATTGATACAGCCCGATGAAATCCGAATCACAGAGTGCGGCGACTGGCGCCTGGAGCAGTCGATCAAGGATTGTGGCTTAGCGATCCAATGGTATTGCGATAACCGCTTTCTCTGCACGCGCACTGAGTTTTCTGACTGGGCAAACGCCAAAAAACAGCTGCGCATGGAGTTTTTCTACCGAGAGATGCGGCGCAAGAGTGGGCTATTACTCAATGGCGATGGCAGCCCGGTCGGAGGTGCCTGGAACTTTGATGCAGAAAACCGCAAGGCAATGCCCAAGGCGGTCAAGCCTCCTTCCCCAGTCCACTTCACGCCGGATGCAGTCACCCAGGATGTCCTTGCGTTGGTGGCTAAGCACTTCTCCAGTCACTATGGCGTCCTCGATACGTTCAACTATCCGGTAAGTCACGCCGAAGCTCAGGCCCTATGGGATTACTTTCTGGATTGGGGCCTTGCTGCTTTCGGCGACTATCAGGACGCCATGGCTAGCGATGAGCCTTTTCTGTTTCATGCGCGCATAAGCGCTGCGCTTAATATTGGCTTGCTGGATCTTCGTCAGCTTTGTAGCGATGTTGAATCGGCGTACTGGTCAGGCAGGATTCCCCTCAATGCTGCCGAAGGTTTTATTCGTCAACTCATCGGGTGGCGGGAATACGTGCGGGGTGTCTATTGGCTCAAGATGCCGGACTACGCGCACGGGAATGTTTTTGGTAACACCAGATCACTGCCGGAGTTCTACTGGACAGGCAAGACGAACATGAACTGCATGAGTCAGGCAATTGGCCAAAGCCTTGAACATGCCTACGCTCACCATATCCAGAGGCTGATGGTGACTGGCAATTTTGCATTGCTGGCAGGTATCGCCCCAAGCCAGATATGCGAGTGGTACCTGGCAATCTACATGGACGCCTTCGACTGGGTCGAGTTGCCTAACACGCTGGGTATGGTAATGCATGCCGATGGCGGCTATATGGGCTCCAAGCCTTATTGCGCGAGCGGCCAGTATATTAAGCGCATGTCCGACTACTGCCGTGACTGCGTCTACAACGTGCGCGAAAGCACCAGTAACGACGCCTGTCCCTTCAACTCGCTCTATTGGCACTTCCTGATGCGCCACAGTGACGCTCTGCGTGGCAATCAACGCATGAGCATGATTTATAAAAACCTCGACCGCATGACTGAATCCAGGCAGCAGGCGCTATGGCAACGTGGCCAGTCCTTGCTCGCAAAATTAGACAAGGGTGAGTCACTTTGAAAAAGAGTGAGCTACCAGTCAAAACCTGCGTGACCTGCGCCCGTCCATTCACATGGAGGAAGAAATGGGCTCGCTGCTGGGAGGACGTGCGCTACTGCTCGGAACGCTGCCGGCGCAACTATCGCAATAACGATAAAACCGGGAAACCATCAGAAATAGCTCTTTAAGTCAGTCATATGAGTTGTACTTCTGCGGCTACCGTTAAAAATTGCGGAGGCTTCATCGCATCACGCTACTCACAAACAGCGGAAAATCTGCTCAGCCATTCACCAAATGAAATCGATACTGCCCCTTACCCCGATGCTTGGCCTCGTACATCGCGGTATCTGCAGCGCGCATGATCTCTTCCACGTTGTCGCCACTTTCAGGCAGGCAAGCAATCCCGATGCTGACCCCCAAGGCAAAGCGCTCCTGATCTGCGGACACTTGCCTTACCAGTTTCTCCGCCACTGCGGCGATGTCGTCGCGGCCGTCAACGCCTTCGATGATGACCGTGAACTCATCGCCACCGATCCTGGCCAGTTGGTCGTAGGGCCTCAAGCACATCTGCAATTGGCTGCTGACCCAACGTAAAGCCTCGTCGCCTCGATCATGACCAAATTTATCGTTGATCTGTTTGAAGCCGTCCAGGTCCAGGAACAGTAATGCGCTCAGGCGGCCGGTACGCTGGGTGCGGGAGATTGCAGCCTGGAGTGAATGGATGAATCCACGACGGTTCAGCAACCCCGTGAGCGCGTCGGTAATGGTCATGACTTCGAGCTTGCGATACAGCTCGCGCACCGCTGACATGTCCAGCGCCAATAGCGTCATGGCTTGCTGTCCACCGGGCAGCGGCGAACAGGAGACCGCAACCGGGATGCTTTTACCGTCGCGGCTGCGCAAACTGGCATCGTGCAAACGAAGGCTTTCGCCTCGTGTCATGTGGTCCATCCACACCGAGTTCTGCCAATTGTCCTCATGGGGCGCCTCGATCCAGGCGATCAGTTCCGTGTCCTGCAGCTCATCACTGGAACACCCGAGCATTCGAGCAATCGCGGGGTTCGCGAATCGAATGCGACCGTTGTCACCGATCACCAGAATCCCTTCGGCGGTGTTGTCCAGAATCGACGCATTGAAAGCGCGTTCGCGCTCCAGTTGTGCACTGGTGTGCAACAGACCACGCCGACAATGATCGAGCTCCAGAAGCACCCTCGCCTTATGCAGCAACAGGGTTGGATGCACGGGCTTGGTCATGAAATCCACCGCGCCAGCCGCGTAGCCCTGATCAAGCACAGCATCGGTCTGGCGCAGACCCGATATGAAAATAATGGGGGTGAAGCGAGTATTTGCATCAGCGCGCATGCGTCGGGCGACTTCGAAGCCATCCATGCCGGGCATCTGAACATCCAGGAGCACCAGGCCAATTTTGCCAGTGCTCAAGGATGCCAGCGCTTTTATACCGGAATCGACGCAGCGAACGGTTTTGCCAAGCGCTTCGAGCAACTCCTGCATTTCCGCGAGATTGTCCTCCTGATCATCGACGACCAGAATTTCCAGCGCCTCGTCTTCAACTTGCAATGCACACCTCCATGTCTATAAAGCTTGCTGCGATAGCATAGCCGGGGAATGGCCTGCTGCCGAAACAACTACCCTGCCCTGCGATCCTTGGAATGCAGACCCGTGAAGGCATCACACAATAGAACGAAAGTAATCGTGGGCCATGCGCAGGAAAGGTTGCAGCGCAGGGTTGTCATTATCGGTTCTGGAAACCATGTATATCTCGGCCACTGGCTGCGCATCCTCAAGCCGCCGAAACTGCAGATGGCCCAGGTAGAGCTCCTGCGCTGCAGCCGGCACTATGGCGATGCCGAGCCCCGCCCGCACGAGGCCGAGGATTGAGTGAGTCTGCCCCAGGTAATGCTGATAATGCGGTGCAACCCCCGCCATCGCGAACATGCCGACAATACAGTCGTAGAAATATCGCCCTTCATCCGGTGAATACATAATGAAGGGCTGCCGATCCAGGTCTGACATTTTTATCGTTGCCCGCTGGGCCAGTGGGTGGGTGCTGCACATGGCCAACAGCAGCGGCTCGCTAACAATCAACTCGCCATCAAAACCAAGGTGGGGCATGGCGCGTCGGACAAATCCGACATCAATCATGCTTGCGCCCAACGCTTCGGTTTGTGCGCCGGAGACCATCTCATGCAGTTCGAACCCTACATTCGGCAACTGCTCGGCACTGTGGCCAAGTAAACCGGGGATCAGGCTGTAGCCGCTCACGGCGGTAAATCCCAAGTGCAAATGCCCCGCCTCCCCTCGCGCCAGGCGCCGAGCCGCCGTACTGGCCTGCTCGGTATAGGACAGTACATGTCGGGCATCGCGCAGAAAGTGCTTGCCGGCAACCGTCAACTGCACAGACTTGTTGCTGCGCTCCAGCAATGTGACGCCCAGTGAGCGCTCCAGCATCTGGATCTGCCGACTCAGTGGCGGCTGGGTCATGAACATGCGTTTGGCTGCCTTACCAAAGTGAAGCTCTTCAGCAACCATCACAAAGCAGCGAAGTTGATGCAATTCCATGATTCAATTCTTGAATTGACCGATACAGTATCAATGTTAGACCGGCATCGTTGATTTTCCTACCCTTAGCTCAAAGGCACGGAATCACAGGCATATTTGCCGGTGTCCGGCAGAATAAAAATAAAGAAGGAACCCTCATGACGATCAACATTTTATTGACCCAGCCTGTGCCGGATCTCATCGACGCCAAGCTCTGTGCCCTTTACTCGGTGCATCGGCTGTATGAGGCCGCCGACCAGGAAGCGTTTTTGACTCAGGTGCAGGACAGTATCCGCGCCGTGGTCACTGGCGGAGCCAAGGGCCTGCCCAACAGCCTGATGAATCGTTTTCCAGCGTTGGAAGTGATCGCGATCAGCGGCATTGGGACCGATGCGGTTGATCTGGTGAATGCCGCCAAACGGGGTGTCCAGGTCACCACAACCCCAGGCGTACTGACGGACGATGTGGCTGACATGGGAATGGGCTTGCTGATCATGGCCCTGCGAGATCTGGGCGTTGGCGAGCGCATCGTGCGTGACGGCCAATGGGGCAGCGTAGCCCAGCCGCTGGCGCGCAAGGTGACGGGAATACAGTTGGGCATCGTCGGTCTGGGCCGTGTCGGGCACGCGATTGCCAGACGTGCGCTGGCATTCGACATGACGATCCATTACACCGACCTGCACGAGCAGCCGCAAAGCGGCTACCACTTTGTGGCAGATCTGATCGAGTTGGCCAAACGCAGTGATGTGTTGATTCTGGCCGCTTCTGCGGACCAGGGTCGCGCAATCATCACCGCCCCGGTCCTTGAGGCACTGGGAGCCAATGGCTACCTGATCAATGTCGCGCGGGGCAAGCTGGTCGACGAGCAAGCGCTGATTGGCGCACTGCAGAGCGGGGCCATCGCCGGTGCGGGTCTCGATGTCTTTGCCGATGAGCCCCATGTACCTCAGGCACTGCGTCAACTGAACAATGTGGTTCTGCAACCCCACCGTGCCAGCGCTACCGAGCAAACCCGGCTGGCCATGGGCGAGATCGTGCTGGCCAATTTGCAGGCCTGTTTTGCTGGCACGTCCTTGCCGACCGCTGTGGCTTGTTGATACACCGCACACCGACACAACGACCCACTCCAACAATAAAAACTTCCCCGTGAGGGAAGCTGGGGAGCTCCATGACCTCCAAGACTGCATCGCTATCTGTACCGCTTGAGAAAACTCACGTGGGACGCCGCCGGTTTGTCATTCTGGCGTTAATCTTCATTGTCACCGTCCTCAACTACGCTGACCGGGCAACCATGTCCATCGCGGGCACCGGGGTAGTCAAGGACCTGGGGCTGGACCCGATCATGCTCGGCATGATCTTCTCGGCCTTCGCCTGGGCTTATGCGCTGGGGCAGATTCCAGGGGGTTGGTTGCTGGACAAGTTCGGCGCGCGCAGGGTCTACGGCTGCAGCCTGTTTCTCTGGTCGCTGTTCACGATGATGCAAGGCACCGTGGGCTGGATCGGCCTGGTGGGTTCAACGGCGGCAATCGCACTGTTCGGCATGCGCTTTATGCTGGGGCTTGTAGAGTCTCCTGCTTTTCCTGCCAACAACAGAATTGTCTCCTGCTGGTTCCCGACCAGCGAACGAGGCACCGCCTCCGCTCTCTTCAACTCGGCGCAATACATGGCCGTGGTGGTCTTCGCGCCGCTCATGGCCTGGCTGACTCACTCCTGGGGCTGGGAGCATGTGTTCATCTGGATGGGTGCCCTTGGCCTGGTCGCTACGGTGTTCTGGTTTGCTCTGTATCAAGAGCCCCTGAGCGACTCGAAACTTACCGAGCAAGAACTCAAGTACATGAGGGACGGAGGTGCGTTGGTGGATCTGGAAGCCACGCGCAAATCTGAAAAACCGAAGCTGAAGATGAACGAAGTCATGCAGCTTTTTAACAACCGCACGCTGTGGGCAATTTATCTCGGGCAATACTGCATCACCGCACTGACCTACTTCTTCATCACCTGGTTCCCGATCTACCTGATCAAAGGCCGGGGCATGACCATCATGGAAGCGGGCTGGGTAGCCGCGATGCCGGCGATCTGCGGATTCTCCGGCGGCGTACTGGGTGGCGTGGTGTCGGATTACCTGATTCGTCGGGGAGTACATCCCTCCAAGGCACGCAAGACTCCATTCGTGATCGGCATGGCACTGGCCTCCAGTCTGGTCTCGGCCAACTACGTGGATGCCAACTGGATGGTGATTGCCCTGATGGCTCTGGCGTTCTTCGGCAAGGGACTCGCGGCGGTAGGCTGGGCTGTACTTTCCGACACCGCGCCCAAAGGGATGGTCGGATTGAGTGGCGGGGTGTTCAACGGCATCGGTAATGTCGCGGGGATTATCACCCCGGTGGTCATCGGTTACTTCGTCGCCACAACCGGGTCATTCAACTCAGCACTCTGGTTTGTCGCTGCGCACGGTTTGATCGGGATCTTCAGTTATCTGGTACTGGCCGGACGCTTCGAGCGGGTGGTCATCAAAGAAACCGAAGCAACCCAAAGCCCTGGGATGTAACAGAAATTGCGATGCTTTCCGTAGGAGCTCACGAGCACCGCGAGGCCGCGATAGCGGTCTGCCTGACACACCGCTATCGCGGCCTCGCGGTGCTCACGAGCTCCTACAGGGTTTTAATTTCGCGCCTGAAGAAGATGGCGGTGAAACACACCTCCCGCCATCGTTGCCTTGCTCTTCAGCCTTTGGGAATACAATCCTTTACTTGAGCTGCAGCACCTCGATCCACAACGCCCCTTTGCCCGACTCAGCTTCACTGGCGCGTTTGAGAGCGCCTTTCTCCCCTACTGCGTAAACCCCGACTTTATCGGCCTTCTCTCCCGTCACCAGCAACCACTTGCCGTTCGGCGAGAACGCGATATTGCGCGGTTGTTTTTCTTCCACCGGGTAGTTGTCCAGGAAACTGACCGCGCCGGTTGCGCTATCAACCGCAAAAGCCGAGACCGAGCTGGTGGTGCGTTCAGTCATGAACAGCAGCTTGCCATCCGGTGACAGGCGCAAATCCGCAGCCCAGATGCGAGGGGTCGGATCATCCTTCAAGTCATTGTTGCTGGCATCGCGCGCTTCACCGTGGACCAGCTTGAGGCGGTCAGGAATACCGTTGGCGACGCTCTTCTGCATCAGGGCGCCGGTTTTATCGTCAATGGCGAAGGCGGTCACGGTGCCGCTCATCTCACCTACGACATAGAGGTATTTGCCGTCCTGAGAAAACGCCAGATGCCTTGGCCCGGTTTTGGCCGGGACGCTGACAAACCCGCTGCCAATCGGAGTCAGGGCGCCAGTTTTGGCATCCAGGCTGTATTGCAGCACATGGTCGGAGCCCAGATTGCCAACATAGGCAAAGCGATTGCTTGGGTCAGTTCTGACTGAGTGGGCATGAGGGCCGGTCTTGTAGGTCTGGATCTTCTCATCGGGCTTGTAGGCCTTGTCGATAGCCTGGACCGTCACGGCGTCCGCACCATAAGAGGCGCCCATCAGGTAATGCCCGCTGCGGTCTGTTGACAGATACGCCAGGCTTTCGGCCAGAGGGCCTCTGGACAACTCTGACAGGTGCCCATTTTTAGGATCAATGCTGAAGCCGACTACCTGAAACGGCTTGACCCGCAAGGCGGCGAACAGCACTTTGCCGTCCGGGGTGATCGCCATCGGGTTGACCATGTCCCCCGCCTTGGTTTGTTCCACCAGGCTCAACTTGCCGCTGGCTTCATCGAGCTGGTACTGGGTAATCATTCCGTCGCCGGGGCTGGAAATGTAGGCGAAGGTGGCTGCTTGTGCTTGCATGCTGAGACCGTAGACGACTGCTGCTGCCATTAAGAGAGGTTTGCTCACGTGTAATCCTTATTTTTATGGTTGTGATCAGTCATCCTATGACTAGTCAAAAAATACAGCAATTGCTGATTGTGCCGTCGTCGAAGATTACATCGTTAGCGTGCTTTCTTTTGTCGCCGGCAATTGCCATGATGAGGCACTCCCCACCGCCCGCCAGCGAAACGAGCCCCATGTCAGCCGCCACCCCGCCCCCGCATCTCGCCCAGCCCAGCTCCATGACGGTCACCTTGCAGATCGTCTCCATCGTCTTCTACACCTTCGTTGCTTTCCTGTGCATCGGCCTGCCGATTGCCGTATTGCCTGGCTATGTTCACGATCAGTTGGGTTTTAGTGCGGTTGTCGCAGGTCTGACCATTGGCTCGCAATACTTGGCAACCCTGCTCAGCCGGCCCATGGCCGGGAAAGTATCTGACACCATCGGCACCAAGTTGGCGGTGGTCTACGGGCTGTCGGGCATCGTTCTCAGTGGCGTGCTCACCTTCGCGGCGGCTATGCTCGAGCACCTGCCCGGCACCAGCCTGACCATTCTGATTATTTCGCGCCTGTTCCTCGGCGTGTCCCAGGGACTGATCGGCGTCGGCAGCATCAGTTGGTGTATCGGCAAAGTTGGCCCGGAACATACCGCCCGGGCAATTTCCTGGAACGGTATCGCCTCGTATGGCGCCATCGCCATCGGCGCGCCTCTGGGTTATGTGATGAGTCACGAATTGGGCTTCTTCACCTTGGGTATTTCCCTGGCGGTCATGGCCTCCCTGGCGCTGCTGGTGATTCGCAAACAAACCTCGGTTCCGGTGCTCAAAGGCGAACGCCTGCCGTTTTGGTCTGTGTTCGGGCGCATTGCACCGTATGGCCTGAGCCTGACTCTGGCATCCATCGGGTACGGCACCATTACCACCTTCATCACCCTGTTTTATGTCAGTCGCGGCTGGGAAGGCGCGGCATGGTGCCTGAGCGTGTTTGGCGTGTGCTTCATCCTGGCGCGACTGTTGTTCATCAACGCGATCAATCGGCTCGGTGGCTTCACTGCGGCGATTCTGTGCATGGGCGTAGAAACCCTCGGTCTGGTCTTGCTGTGGGTTGCACCCAACACTGGATTTGCCCTGACCGGGGCCGGGCTTACCGGCCTGGGGTTGTCGCTGGTGTATCCAGCTTTGGGTGTCGAGGCGATCAAGCAAGTTCCGTCCACCAGCCGCAGTGCGGGCTTGAGTGCCTATGCCGTGTTTTTTGATCTGGCACTGGCCATTGCCGGCCCGATCATGGGCGCGATTGCGCTGGGCCTGGGTTATTCGTGGATCTTCTTCTTTGCATCCTTGTTGTCACTGGCCGGGCTGGGCTTGACGGTACTGCTGTCCAGGCGCCCCAGGTTCTGATCCACAAGGGGAAAAAAGATGAACTGCCATTGCCGGTATCAGTCCGACCTACATAGCCCTTTTCAAGGAGAACGTGCGTGCCTTCTGACCCCGCTGGCTGCAACGCCGATGTAGTGGACATGACAGATCTGCCGGACATCCATCGTCTGCGTGTGCTGACGGTCAATACGCATAAAGGCTTCACTGCATTGAACCGGCGCTTCATTTTGCCGGAGCTACGCGAAGCCGTCCGCGCCACCAGCGCTGACCTGGTCTTCCTGCAGGAAGTCCAGGGTAGCCACGACCGGCATGCCTCGCGTCACCATGACTGGCCTGACACCCCGCACTACGAGTTTCTGGCCGACAGTATGTGGAGTGACTTCGCCTACGGTCGCAATGCGGTGTACCCGGACGGGCACCATGGCAACGCGCTGCTCTCCAAGTACCCGATCCTGCACCATCGTAACCTGGATATATCGATCACCGGCCCGGAACGGCGCGGGCTGCTGCATTGTGTCTTACAAGTGCCGGGGCATGACGAAGTCCACGCGATTTGCGTGCATTTGAGCCTGCTGGAAAGCCATCGCCAGTTGCAACTGGACCTGCTGTGCAAGCTGCTCGACTCGCTACCCAGCCACGCGCCGGTGATCATCGCCGGGGATTTCAATGACTGGCAGCTTCGCGGCAATACTCGCCTTGCCCGGTGTGATTACTTGCATGAAGCCTTCGAGCGGCATCACGGCCTACTGGCCAAGACCTACCCTGCCCGCTTCCCGATGCTCAGGCTGGATCGGGTGTATCTGCGTAATGCAACGAGTCACCAACCGAGAATTCTCGGCAATAAACCCTGGACGCACCTCTCCGACCATTTGCCTTTGGCGGTAGAAGTGCATTTGTAATCGCGACGATTCATAAAAAATCGATCATCTGGCCATCGGTCGGTCAAGTTCTTGACGTCCCCCTGACTTGAACCTTCACTTGTATCGTTACTTATTGAAGTAGCTACTTATTGACGTAATAAGGAAACCGAACTGCAGTTACATCAGCGCTTCGGTTATCGCGCGGTCATCTGGCAAAACCCGCACTGTCGGACAGCCTTCCTGACCTCGCTTCAGGGAGATGCGCTCGTGAAAACAATAATGGCCTTCATTGCTGTGGGATTTATCAGTACCCAGACCCACGCAGCCTGCGACCCAAATTCCACTCCGACCGGCACCGTACAGGTTTGCGACAGCGGCAGCAGTGCTTCGGTGGTGCGCACCACGGGCGATAATTTTCTGCAATTTCCAGCCAACGGTACCGGGTCGATACTGGGCAGCATCACCTACGGTGCGGGCAACGACCGGGTCGAGATGAACTCCGGCAACGTCACCGGCAGCTTCAATCTCAGCGATGGGCTCGATAGCTTTACTATCACTGCGGGCACTGTGGCTGGCGACGTCAATCAGGGATCAGGCCGCGATGATTTTGTGATGTCCGGCGGGAGCCTCCGCGCCCTGACTCAAGGTGACGGTCTGGATACGTTCCTGATGACGGGCGGCACGATCAGCAATGCTTTCGAAGACGGTGACAGCGCGCGTATGACGGGCGGCAGCATTGGCCGGGTGGACATGAAGCTCGACGATAATCTGTTCGACATGTCCGGCGGCACGATCGTGGGCAACCTGGTCACGGGGTTTGGCAAGGACACCATCATCTTGTCAGCCGGTCGAATTGGCGGGTTCATCAGCGTCAGCGGCGGTGACGACAGCGTTAGTGTCAGTGGCGGCGAAGTGGTCGGCGAGATCCGCACCAGCTTTGGCAATGACAGCTTCAACTGGTTGGACGGCGGCATTCTCCGCAGTCGAGTCTTAATGGCCGACGGCGACGACAGCGCGACATTGAGCAATCTTGACGAAGCGACACTTGGGCTCAATCCACTGCTTGATGGCGGAGCCGGGATTGACCAGCTGACCTTCAACACCGTCAGCACCGCCCTGCCCAACCGCTACGCCAACTGGGAAACCGTGAACCTCGACAATGGCTCGCGCATGGATCTTGCGGCGGGGAGTCTGGTTCTGGGTGATACCGCCAGTGGCACCGGTGTTCTCAATATTGATGCAGGCAGCACGATGACATCGACGGCAGGCACTGTCGGGCCTTTTACCAGTGGCCAGTCAGTCACGCTGAACAATGCCGGAACACTGGATCTCACCGCTGGCAGCAGCACCAGCGATACCCTGACCGTTCAGGGCAACTATGTCGGCAACAATGCGCGCCTGTTATTGCAGTCCGTGTTGGGCGACGACTCTTCCGCTACCGATAAACTGGTGGTCTCCCAAGGTGCGATATCCGGGACTACGCAACTCAATGTCACGAATCTCGGCGGCCTGGGTGCCGCGACGCAATTGAACGGAATCGAAGTGGTCCAGGCGGTCAATGGCGCAGTTAGCGCCGACACGGCATTCTCCCAAGGCAATTCGCTGTCCATCGGCGCTTATGAGTACTACCTGTTCAAAGGCGGGGCAACCGCAGGGTCGGAAAACAGCTGGTTTCTGCGCTCGACGGTCCTGTCCCAGCCGACAGCCTTGGCGGTCCCGGAAACCCCTGCTGAGCCCACTGTGCCGGTTCCGCCTGCAGAGCCTGTTCCGCCGGGCACACCTGAGGAGCCTGCGCCGCCCACACCGCCCGTCACGCCAGGTGTTCCCGCAGCACCTGTACCCGTCCAACCGGCAGCGGTGGCCCCGGTGGCCGCTATCGGGACCCCGCCGTTGCCCGCTGCCGTTCGCGGGGCGGCACCCATCCCCCTGTACCGGCTGGAAGTGCCCAACTATGCGGTCGTGGCGCCGGCCGCTTCGACCCTGGCACTTCTCTCCCTGGGGACTTTTCACGATCGTCAGGGTGAGCAGAGTTTACTGACCGAAAACGGCTGGGCTCCCGCAGGCTGGGCCAGAGTGTTCGGCAATGACTTCAAACGCAGTTGGTCTGGCACCGTCGACCCGAGCCTGGATGCCTCACTCAAGGGCTATCAAGTCGGGCACGACCTCTATGCCTCGCAACTCCAATCAGGCCAGACCCAGCGGCTTGGCCTGTTTGTTGGTCACAGCCGTCTGGACGGCCATGTCGATGGCTTCGCCGGGGGCTTCAAGGACAGACGTACCGGCAAGCTGAAACTTGAAGGTGATAGCGTCGGCCTGTACTGGACGCTGACGGACCCGAAGGGTTGGTATTTCGACGCTGTGGCCATGGGCACACGACTGGATGGCTATAGCCGTTCGGATCGGGGTGTACGAATTGATACCGAAGGACATGCTGTAACGTTGTCTGTGGAGGCTGGTTATCCTGTTCAGGTTTCGGCCAATTGGGTGGTAGAGCCTCAAGCGCAATTCATCAACCAGCACATCGACCTGGATAGCCAGAACGATGGTATCTCTGCAGTCTCTTTTGACTCCCAGGCGTGGAATACAGGCCGTCTCGGGGCGCGTCTGAAGGGGCGCTACATGGCTCGGGGCATGCCACTTGAACCTTATGTCAGGGCCAATGTGTGGCGCAGTTTCGGGGGCTCGGACACTGTGACCTTCAATCAAACGCAAAGCATCAAGACCGAGCATCGCTCGACCACTGCTGATCTGGGATTGGGCCTGGTGGCTAAAGTCTCAAGGGATGTGAGCGTCTATGTCAGTGCCGATTACAGCAGCAACCTGGACGACAATGATTTGAATGGGGTGATGGGCAATCTTGGTGTGCGGATGAGTTGGTGAACCTGGCAGTACGCCATTCGCAGCCTGCGGTAACTTCTACCGGGGTCAAGACCTTCTGTTGGAGCCGGGCTTGCCCGCGAATCAGACACCGGGGTTGATCAGAACCACCACCGTATCGTCCTTCGCGGGCAAGCCCGGCTCCAACAGTCGACCGAGTATCAGCCCTCGCTAGCTTTGGGCTTGAGAATAAGCACTGCCAACGGGGGTAGGTTCAGTGACAGGGATACCGGCATGCCGTGGCTTTTGATTTCGTCGGCATGCACGCCGCCGCCATTGCCCAGGTTTGAACCGGCGTACATTTCAGCGTCGCTGTTAAGCAATTCCACCCAGTTGCCGCCGTACGGCACGCCCACTCGGTAACCTTCGCGCGGCACCGGCGTCAGGTTGGCGACCACCAGCAGCGGCTCCCCTTCCTTGCTCCAGCGCATATAAGCGAAAACGCTATTAGCGGCGTCATCGCCGATCAGCCATTGAAAACCCATGGGCTCGGTATCACGCTCATGCAGGGCTTTTTCATCGCGGTAGATGCGGTTCAGGTCGCTTACGAGCTTTTTGACGCCGATGTGCTCGGCGTATTGCAGCAGATACCAGTCCAGTTGCTCGTCATGGTTCCACTCGCGCCACTGACCAAACTCGCAGCCCATGAACAGCAACTTCTTGCCGGGATGGGTCCACATGAACGTCAGATAAGCGCGCAGGTTGGCAAATTTCTGCCAACGGTCGCCGGGCATCTTGTCGATCAACGAATGCTTGCCATGCACCACTTCATCATGGGAAATCGGCAGGATGAATTTCTCAGACCAGGCATACATCAGCCCGAAACTCAGTTCGCTGTGGTGATGGGCGCGGTGGATGGGGTCCTGCTGCATGTAATGCAACGTGTCATGCATCCAGCCCATGTTCCATTTGTAGGAGAAGCCCAATCCACCCTGTTGGGTGCTCTGGCTGACGCCGGGCCAGGCAGTGGACTCCTCGGCAATGACCAGCGCACCCGGCACTTCCAGGGCAACAACGTCATTGAGATGGCGCAGGAAGTCGATGGCTTCCAGGTTCTCCCGGCCACCGAACCGATTTGGCACCCACTCGCCTGCTTTACGGGAGTAGTCGCGGTACAGCATCGACGCCACCGCATCGACGCGCAGGCCATCGATGTGGAAGTGTTTGAGCCAGTGCAGCCCCGACGCCAGCATAAACCCGTGAACTTCGGTGCGACCCAGGTTGTAGATCAGCGTGTCCCAATCCTGGTGGAAGCCTTCCTGGGGGTTGGCGTACTCATACAACGCCGTGCCGTCAAACTGCGCGAGGCCGTGGGTATCGGTAGGGAAATGTGCAGGGACCCAGTCAAGGATCACGCCAATTTCGGCCTGGTGGCAGGCATTGACGAACGCCGCGAAATCTTCCGGGGAACCGTAGCGCGCTGTCGGCGCAAACTGTGCCAGCAGCTGATAACCCCACGAGCCGCCGAACGGGTGCTCCATGATCGGCATCAGCTCGATGTGGGTGAAACCCAATTCCTTAATGTATGGAATCAACCGGTCACCCAATTCGCGCCAGTTGTACTGCCGCCATTGAGTCCCGTCTTCGTTCTGCTCCATCTGCCAGGATCCGGCATGCAACTCATAGATCGACAGCGGCGCACTGGCGCTGTGACGCTCGGCGCGCGATTGCAGCCACTGATCGTCTTGCCAGTCGAATTGCAACGGGCCTGCGACTTTCGATGCGGTGTCTGGCGGCAAAGTGGTGGCCAGCGCCATCGGGTCGGATTTGAGTGGCAGAATGCCGTGAGCGCCAAGGATTTCGAACTTGTACAGCTCACCCGCTTGCAAGCGTGGGACAAAAACTTCCCACACACCCGTCGGGTGACGCAGGCGCATTGGGTGACGGCGGCCATCCCAATTATTGAAGTTACCGACCACCGAGACCCGACGCGCATTGGGCGCCCATACGGAAAAGCGCACGCCATCCACGCCATCGACGGTTTTCAACTGAGCACCCAGGCAGCTGCTCAGGTCCCGGTGATTGCCTTCCGCGAACAGGTAAAGATCCATCTCACCCAGCAACGGGCCGAAGCTGTAGGGATCTTCAGTGACCTGCTCGCCGCCTGCCCAGTTGATCTTCAACAGATAAGGCTGAACGTCAGGGAAGCGGCCGACAAAGAAACCAGGCACTTCACTCATTGCCAGGGGGCCCAATTCGTGCCCGCCATCGCGGGCCAACACAGTGACACTCAACGCGTTGGGCAGGTACGCACGAATGATCTGGCCATTGGCGCCATCGCCATGGGGGCCAAGGATAGAAAACGGATCATGGTGTTCGGCACGGATCAATGCATCCATGTCTACAGTGGCGGGCATCAACCGAGGCTCCGCACCGGTTTTATCAGGCGCATTCATCAAGACTCTCCATCAGACAGGTTCAGCAGTCCACGCAACCCTTGCAACGGCACGGCTAACCAGCTCGGGCGGTTGCGGGCTTCGTAGACTACTTCATAAGCGGTTTTTTCCAGGGTGAATAATTCAAGCGCAGCGCTTTCACCCTTGGCATCTTTCCAGGCGTGTGGGATTTCGACCGTGGCCGAACGATAACTTTCAATAAAGGCTGCACGAGCCTGGCTCAAATACGTATCAGCTACCCGACGCCGTGCGGCGCTGGCCTCCGGCGAGGTGTCGACGCTCTGCGCGCTGCGTACGGCCATGGCCGCAGCGTAATCGAATGAACGCAGCACCCCGCTGACATCCTTGAAGGGGCTGTACTTCGCGCGACGCTCCTGGACCGAGCGTGCCGGCTCGCCTTCGAAATCGATGAGATAGGCATCGCCTTTGACGACCAACACCTGCCCCAGGTGCAAGTCACCATGCACTCGAATACGCAGCCCACCCACCGAACGCTTGGCCAGTGCCTGCACGTGAGCCAGGACCTTCTTGCGATTTGCCAGCAGGTCACTGACCAGTTTCTGATCAACTGCCTCCAGCGAAGCTTTGTTCTGTTCCAGCAATTGCAACGCGTATTCCAGTTGCTCGGCCACACTTTTGCCAGACGCCTGACTGTCCTTGGCACTGGTGACTTCGACGGCAAAGTCAGGATTGTCAGTCGACGCCGCCAACACCTGGTGCATTTCACCCAGACGTTTGCCTAGATTGGCAGCGAAATCCGCCAACTCCAGCAAGGCGTTGTAATGCTGTTCCTGGCCGGATACACCGTGGGACATTTCATCCCGAACCGCGCGTTCCAGGTTGTTCTGGGTCCACTCCCAAGCATCGCCCTGATTACTCAGATAGCCTTGGGCAATCATCAGCAGATTGTGTTCGCCATCGTTGCCGACCCGAACTACCGATCCCAGCAGGGGCGAAATGTGCTGATAACCGGCGTCGGTCAGGAACGCGCCCATTTCCAGCTCCGGGTGAATCCCCGGGCTGACCCGACGCAGCATTTTCAGCACCAGACTGCCACCTACCACTACCGAACTGTTGGACTGCTCGGCGGACAGATAGCGCACCTCTGACTCATTGCTCAGGCCCAATGGCTCCAGCAGCGCAGTGTGCTCAAAGCGCAACTCCCCTTCGCTGCTTGGCAACACGGTCTGCACCTGCATGCCGTGAATCACCGCACGAATGAAGGTTTCCAGGGTGAAGGCATCAGTGATCAGTCCGACCTGACGACCGCGACGAACCCGTGCCAGCGCCAATTGCTGAGGCAATGCGCTGCTGATGTCATCTTCAGCCAGCAACCCGAACGGCAGTTGATAGCGGGCGATCTGATCGCCCGTCGTGACTTCGATTTCGCTCATCAGCACCGGATGCGCGGCGTCACCGAAGCGGACCGCATAGGCGATGTGAACCTTGTCGATAGCCTGATCCTTGGACGCGAACCAGCGACGTTTGGGCAAATAAACCGCCAGGGAGTTTTGCTCCATGGTGCTGCGAAGCGGTTCATCGAGAAGTTCTTCGAGGCGTTTTTTCAGGACCATGGTCGGGAAGTCCGGCATGCTTTGCGCAGGTTCCACATGCCAACTTGGCATTTGGTTTTCCGACGCCAGCAGGAACCAATAGAAACCATAGGGGGGCAACGTCAGCAGGTAATTCAGCTGCCCTATGGGCGGGAATGCACTGCCACCGAGCATTTCCACCGGCACCGTGCCGGCATAGTTGGAAAGCTCAAGCTCGGCAGCCTGAGACGCACTTGAGACGTTGGCGACGCAGAGAATGATCTCGGTGTGCCCATCAGCTCCGGTGTACTCACGGGTATAGGCCAGGATGCGGCGATTGCTTGGCGACAGCATTTTCAACACGCCACGCCCAAAGGCCTTTTGCTGCTTGCGCACGGCCAGCATGCGCCGATTCCAGTTAAGCAGGGAATGCGGATCATTGTTCTGGGTTTCAACGTTAACTGACTGGTAGCCATACAACGGGTCCATGATCGGCGGCAGTACCAGGCTGGCCGGATCGGCGCGAGAGAAGCCACCGTTGCGGTCGATCGTCCACTGCATCGGAGTGCGAACCCCATCGCGGTCACCGAGGTAAATGTTGTCACCCATGCCGATTTCATCGCCGTAATACAGGGTCGGAGTGCCCGGCATCGACAACAGCATGCTGTTGAGCAACTCGACACGACGACGATCGCGCTGCACCAGCGGCGCCAGACGACGGCGAATACCCAGATTGATCCGGGCGCGGCGGTCGGCGGCGTAATAATTCCACAGGTAATCGCGCTCGCGATCAGTGACCATTTCCAGGGTCAACTCATCGTGATTGCGCAGGAAGATCGCCCACTGGCAATTCGCCGGAATTTCCGGGGTCTGACGCAGGATGTCGGTAATCGGGAAACGATCTTCCTGAGCCAACGCCATGTACATGCGCGGCATCAACGGGAAGTGAAACGCCATGTGGCATTCATCGCCGTCGTCGCCTTTGGTCTCACCAAAATACAGTTGCGTGTCTTCCGGCCACTGATTGGCCTCGGCCAGCAGCATGCGGTCGGGGTAGTTGGTATCGATTTCCGCGCGGATCGTCTTGAGTACCGCGTGGGTCTCCGGCAGGTTTTCGTTGTTGGTGCCGTCGCGTTCGATCAGATACGGAATGGCATCCAGACGCAGGCCATCGATGCCCATGTCCAGCCAATAACGCATGACTTCCAGGACCGCTTCCATGACCTGCGGGTTATCGAAGTTCAGGTCCGGCTGGTGGGAATAGAAACGGTGCCAGAAATACTGCTCGGCCACCGGGTCCCAGGTCCAGTTGGACTTTTCAGTGTCGAGGAAGATGATCCGGGTGCCGTCATACTTGTGATCCGTATCAGACCAGACGTAGAAGTCCCGGGCCTTGGAGCCCTTCTTCGCCGCCCGCGCTTTCTGGAACCACGGGTGCTGGTCCGAGGTGTGGTTGATGACCAACTCAGTGATCACCCGCAAGCCGCGCTTGTGGGCCTCGGCGATAAACTTTTTGGCGTCGGCCATGGTGCCGTAATCGCTGTGTACCCCGCGATAGTCGGCAATGTCATAGCCGTCGTCACGCCGTGGCGACGGGTAGAACGGCAACAGCCAGATGGTGTTGACGCCCAGTTCCGCAATGTAGTCGAGCTTGGAGATCAGGCCCGGAAAGTCACCGATACCATCGTTGTTGGAATCGAAAAACGACTTCACGTGAACCTGATAAATCACCGCATCCTTGTACCAGAGCGGGTCCTTGATGAAAGCCGCGCTCTTGGGTTTCTTCGCCATGGTTCGTGCCCTGCTGCTAGATCGTGGACTGGATACGCCATATGCCAAAAGGCTGGTAAGACGGGTCAATGCGCATGAATTGATTTTTGCCGTACCAGGTCCAGCGGTGCCCGGTCATCAAATCTTCACCGGTAGTTGCCGCGTCGTCTGGCAAGCCCATTTCCCACAATGGCAGCTCGAAGCCCGCTTCCTGAGGGTTGAACGGGTCAAGGCTGACGGCAACCAGAATGAAGTTGCTACCGTCGGCACTGCGCTTGCCGAAATACAAAATGTTGTCGTTCCACGCGGTGTAGAGCTTCAGGCCCAGGTGAGTTTGCAAAGCCGGGTTCTGCCGGCGAATGCGATTGAGCTGGGCGATCTCGGCAATGATGTTGCCGGGAGCCGTAAAGTCCCGTGGGCGAATCTCGTATTTTTCAGAGTCCAGATACTCTTCCTTACCGAGTACCGGAGCCGACTCGCAGAGCTCGAACCCTGAGTACATGCCCCACAGGCCAGAGCCCATGGTGGCCAACGCGGCACGGATCAAAAATCCGGCACGCCCTGAGTCATGCAGGAAGTGCGGATTGATATCCGGCGTGTTGACGAAGAAATTCGGCCGGTAGCAATCGCGCCATGGCGTCTCATTGAGCTCAGCGAAATATTCCGACAATTCAGCCTTGGTGTTGCGCCAGGTGAAGTAGGTGTAGCTCTGCGAGTAACCGACCTTGCCCAGACGCGCCATCATTGCAGGCTTGGTAAACGCTTCGGCAAGGAACATCACATCCGGGTGCTGACTGCGGATGTCAGCGATCATCCACTGCCAGAACGGCAAAGGCTTGGTGTGCGGGTTATCCACCCGGAAGATCTTCACACCCTCTTCCACCCAGCCCAGCACCACGTCGCGCAATTCAAGCCAGAGGCTTGGAATGGCATCGGGGGCGTAGAAATCGACGTTAACGATGTCCTGATACTTCTTCGGCGGGTTTTCCGCGTAGCGGATGGTGCCGTCCGGACGCCACGAGAACCAGCCCGGATGCTGTTTGAGCCATGGGTGGTCCTGAGAACACTGAATGGCGAAGTCCAGGGCGATTTCCAGCCCGTGCTCGGCGGCTGCGGCGACCAGATTGCGAAAATCCTCTCGGCTGCCCAGTTGCGGGTGGATGGCCTCGTGACCGCCATCCTCACTGCCGATGGCATACGGGCTGCCCACGTCATCCGGACCCGCCGTCAGAGAATTGTTCGGCCCCTTGCGGTGAGCCCGGCCGATGGGGTGAATCGGCGGGAAATACAGCACGTCGAAGCCCATGTCGCGAATCATGGGCAGGCGATTATGCACGTCGTTGAACGTGCCATGACGCTTGGCGTCATCGGTAATCGAGCGAGGAAACAACTCATACCAACTGGCAAACTGGGCCAGCTCACGTTCCACATCCAGAGGGAATTCAGTGCTACGGCTCAGGAATGCATGATTGTCTGCCTGGCTCATCAAGCCCGAGGTTTCGCTGTTGAGCAAAATCTCGACCTTGCCTTCACCCTCGGCACGCTCCAGTTCGCCCAGCACATGTTCAATCTGCTGTTTCAGCTCGCCATGACTGCGCGCGGCAGCATGTTCCAAGTGGATGCGGCCCTCGGTCAGCTCCAGCTCGATAGGCACGCCCGCACCAAACTTTTTCTCCAGTTCATAACGATAGCTGCCGAACTGATCAATCCAGGCTTCGAGCTGAAACACGTAGCGGCTGACACTGGCCGGAGTGAACTCGCCGGTCCAGCTGTCGTTACCCAGCTCCTGCAAAGGGGCCGTGTGCCAGTGTTCTTCGTCGGCTGCGCGCCAGCGGACCTGTACGGCCATCTTGTCGTGTCCGTCGGCGAACACTTTGCTGGTTACGATCACCGGCTGACCGACGATGGCCTTGGCCGCGAACAGGCCGTTATCGATCACCGGCGTGGTGTCTTCGATCACGATACGCGGCAGCTGCAAGGCTTGGGTCAAGGATAAAGGCTGAGTCGGGTGTGGAACTTCACTGGCCAGGGAATCCGGGCCGTATGGCTGATCAACAGTATTCATCGAGCATCACTCCTCACGCCCCAGGGACGCTCCTGTGCAATCCATGCATTGATTGATGTTGGGCAGCCATCGAAAGCCCGCTGCCTGACAAAATGGTGCGACCGTATCCCGTCCACACGGTAAATCCGGCCTACTGGTTTCCGAGCAGTGGCGCGGGTGAAAAGTTCAAAGAGGTTTTGTGCTCTGGGAGGATAGGTCAGGGTTGGTAGCGATGAAGTGTTCCTGAAAAAAACAGAGATCTGTAGGAGCTGCCGAAGGCTGCGAATCGTGGAGTGCCAGGCATATTGCTTTCGCAGCCTTTGGCAGCTCCTGCAGATCCGACGCTTAGCCCGTTCAACATTTGAATTATTCAGCGACCGATACAGTCAAAAACCTCAGCAACCCACTGAACGAGGTGAAGCTGATGAGTATCCCGATCCCTGCAGAAACGCCCGATCCGATGATCGATGATCCCGCGCTACCGGTGCCCAAGCCTGATGAGGATCCACCACCCACCATGCCGCCGGTGATTCCGCCGCCTCAGGGTGATCCACCGTCACAGGAACCACCCGCCATCCTGGGCGATGAACTGAAACACGAACAGGGCCGGGATCTGCCCGCCTGAGCATGGGGCTGGATTCACGGCTTTTCCGAACCGTCCTTCTTGTTCTCGTTGTCTTCTGGCGGATCCAGCTTGCCGACAATCAGCGGCATCAGGCTGAGAATCCCCAAAGCCAGTACGGTGCTTAGCACAGCCGTGGCTTCGCGCCCCATCCCCGCCGCAATGCCTATTGCGGCGGTCATCCACAAGCCTGCCGAGGTCGTCAGGCCCTTGACCTGATCAGTGTGCCGGGCGCGGTCCTTGAGGATGGTGCCAGCGCCGAGAAAACCGATACCCGCAACGATGCCTTGAATTACCCGACTGAGTGCCGCGTCATCGGCGCCAGCCATTCGCGGCGCCAGCACGAACAACGCCGCCCCCATTGCCACCAGCATGTGAGTACGCACCCCGGCGGCTTTGCCCTTGTGCTCCCGTTCAAAGCCGAGGATCCCGCCCAGAATGGCGGCCAGTACCAGCCTGACCGTCACCCGGGTCAGTTGTGAAGCATCGGTGATATCAGAAAATTCCGACTGCAATGTTTCCCAGACTTCTTCCCACCATGGACTCATCATTGCTCCTTCGTGATATGACTGCAGAGTCTGGGTTTGACGCGCTGCTCACTGGTTAGTGCCCTGCGTGTCAACGGCCCTTGAACGCGGGCTCACGCTTGTCAATGAAAGCCACCATGCCCTCCTTCTGATCTTCGCTGGCAAAGGTAGCGTGAAACACCCGACGCTCGAAGCGGATGCCCTCGGCGAGACTGACCTCGAAGGCGCGGTTCACGCTTTCCTTTACCATCATGGCCACTGGCAGCGATTTCTCGGCAATGGAGGTGGCAACTTTCAGGGCTTCATCCAGCAGTTGATCAGCCGGTATAACGCGGGCAACCAGCCCGGCGCGCTCTGCTTCGCCGGCATCCATCAAACGACCGGTCAAGCACATCTCCATGGCCTTGGCCTTGCCCACCGCGTGAGTCAGGCGCTGAGTGCCGCCCATTCCCGGCAATACACCCAGCTTGATTTCCGGCTGCCCGAACCGTGCATTGTCAGCTGCCAAAATAAAGTCGCACATCAACGCCAACTCACAGCCGCCGCCCAATGCGAATCCCGCCACTGCCGCAATCAGCGGCGTTCGGCGATTAGCAATTCGGTCACTCTCGCTGAACAGATCATCAAGGTAGATCTGCGGGTAGGTGAGCTGAGCCATTTCTTTTATATCGGCCCCCGCAGCAAAGGCTTTGCCAGAACCGGTGAGCACAATACAGCCGATGTCACGACTGGCGTCGAACTGATCCAGCGCATGGTTCAGCTCCTTGATCAGCAGCGCGTTTAACGCATTCAGTGCATGAGGTCGGTTGAGAGTAATCAGCCCTACCCTGCCTCGAATTTCTGTGAGAATAGTTTCATAAGGCATTGATATATATCCGTTATATGTTGCTTATATTGTTGATAAACCGCTTTAAGTAATGACTGTAAACCTGGGGTCCGCCGCTCAATCCACCAGCTCGACCGCGATGGCCGTGGCCTCACCCCCGCCAATGCAGATCGCCGCTACTCCCCGACGTAACTGCCTGCGACGCAAGGCGTTGAGCAGGGTCACGAGAATACGCGCCCCTGATGCGCCGATTGGATGGCCCAATGCACAGGCGCCGCCGTGAACATTGACCTTTTCGTGAGGTATGTCCAGCTGGGCCATGGCCGCCAGGGTTACGACTGCGAATGCTTCATTAATCTCATATAAATCAATGTCTTCATGATTGAAGTTAAGGTTTTTTATGAGGTTTTTGATCGCGCCGATAGGCGCTGTGGGAAAGAGGCCCGGCTCATCAGCGTAATCGGCATGCCCATGGATGACTGCCAAAGGCTTGAGCCCCCGTTGCAGCGCTGTGGAGCGACGCATTAACAGCAACGCAGCGGCCCCATCGGAAATGGAGCTGGAATTGGCGGCGGTAACGGTACCCCCTTCGCGAAATGCAGGCTTAAGCGTAGGGATCTTGTCAGGTCGTGCCTTGGGCGGTTGTTCATCCTGGCTGATCTGTTCTTGTACTTTGCCGACCATCACGCTCAGCGGAACGATCTCCGCGGCGAACCAACCCTTGCTGATGGCTTCTTGCGCGCGGGTCAAAGAACTGAGGGCAAATGCATCCTGAGTTTCCCGGCTGAAGTCATGGGTTTGGGCACACTGTTCGGCGTAGGTGCCCATCAACCGGCCAGGCTCATAGGCGTCTTCGAGGCCATCTAGAAACATATGGTCCAGCACGCGGCCATGGCCCATTCGATAGCCACTACGGGCACGATCGAGCAGGTAAGGCGCATTGGACATACTCTCCATGCCGCCTGCCACGACGATCCGGGCACTGCCGGCCAACAGCATGTCATGCCCGAGGATGACCGCCTGCATGCCTGAACCGCACATCTTGTTCAGAGTTGTGCAACGGGTGGACGCTGCCAGCCCGGCACCCAGCGCCGCTTGCCGTGCAGGAGCCTGGCCCAGGCCCGCGGACAGCACACAACCAAACAGCACTTGTTCGACGTCTTCAGAGGCGATGCCGCCGCGCTCGACAGCTGCGCGTATCGCGGCAGCCCCCAATTGCGGAGCTGACAAGCTCTTTAGATCGCCTTGAAAGCCACCCATTGGGGTGCGCACGGCAGTGACGATCACCACCGGATCATCGTGTGTCATTGAATTCTGACTAGACATGACCTGCTCCCTGGCCTTGCGGCTCACTTGGCTGCCATACGCAAGGCACCGTCAAGACGGATGACTTCGCCGTTCAACATGGGGTTTTCAAGAATGTGGCGGACCAGCGAGGCATATTCCTCTGGCTTGCCCAACCTAGGGGGAAACGGCACGCCAGCCGCCAGGGATTCGCGCACCTGGGGAGTCATGCCCGCCATCATCGGGGTTTCAAAAATGCCTGGAGCGATGGCCATCACCCGGATACCAAAGCGCGCCAACTCACGGGCGGCTGGCAGGGTCATGCTGACGATCGCCCCTTTGGAGGCCGCATAGGCTGCCTGTCCAATCTGGCCATCGTAAGCGGCAACTGATGCGGTATTAATGACCACGCCACGCTCACCGCCTTCATCGGCCGCGCCTTCAGCCATGACGGCACTGGCCAGACGCAGCAGATTGAAGCTGCCGATCAGGTTGACGTCGATGACCTGACGGAAGCTCGCCAGGTCATGAGGGCCTTCCTTGCCTAGAATTTTCTGAGCGCCGACGATGCCTGCGCAGTTGATGAGCCCGTGCAGTCCGCCAAATGCCTCGACGGTTGCGTCCACTGCGGCTTGCGCCGAGGTTTCCTGACTGACGTCGGTCACCGCTGCGCGGGCGTTTGAACCCAGCTTGTCGACCTGTAGCGCCAGCGCGTCGGGATTGATGTCCGCCAGCATGACCCGTGCGCCCTGCCCGATCAGCATCTGCGCGGTAGCAGCGCCCAGACCAGACGCGCCGCCGCTGACCAGAAATACCTTTCCTCGAATATCCATGAGTGCCTCTTATTTTTTGTTTTTATAGATGTAGCACCGCAATAGTCGCGCTGTCGGGGGACGACGGCAAGTGGCACAACCCGCATGGTGGATCGGAACGTGCCTTCCGGTAGGAGCGCGCTTGCCCGCGATGGCGTCAGGTCAGGCAATACGCTTTTCGCTGTAACACCGCATCGCGGGCAAGCGCGCTCCTACAGGGTCACGTGTTTACAACGCGACAGGGCGGCGTTCGCGCGACTATCTCAATTCATGAATGGATTTAAACAATTCCCCAATGAGGGAGTCTGACTGGGGTATCCCTGCAAACAGCCCACAGGAAGCTCCCGCATGCCTTCACGCCCTCTTCGCGCTCTACTGCTCGGATTGCTGATCGTCACGCTGTCGGCCTGCGCCCTGTTCCCCAACCGTGACCCGCTGAATATCAACGTGGTGGGCATAGAGCCGTTACCGGGCCAGGGGCTTGAGGTGCGCATGGCAGTCAAATTGCGCTTGCAGAACCCCAATGAAACCGCAATCGACTACACCGGTGTCGCCCTTGATCTGGACGTCAACGGCAAGTTGCTGGCCTCGGGTGTCAGCGACCAGCAAGGCACCATTGGGCGTTTTTCAGAAGGGATACTGGTCGTGCCGGTCAGTGTTTCGGCATTCGCCGCCTTGCGCCAGGCGGTGGGCCTGACGCAAACACAGAGTCTCGATAATCTGCCCTACACCTTGCGTGGCAAGCTTGCCGGCGGTCTGTTTGGGACCATGCGATTCAGCGACAGCGGCGTGCTGAGCCTGCCCCAGCCTGCTGGCGGGACTTGGTAGGGCGGACGCCAGAGACGTACCAATCGAAACTTACTTACTGGCGGCCATCAGACGATTAACTTCACTGCGGACCATATTGGCGTATTCAGGCGGGTTCATGCCGTCCAGCTCGGAGCGGACCCACTCCGACCACTTGCCTTTGCGCTTGGCTCGCTCGCCGAACAAACGCGCGGCATCGCCCTTGGCCTTGCCTAGATTGCTCTGCCACAGATCAAAAAGCCGGGACTTCTCGTCTTCAATAGCTGCGCGTTCAGGGAGCGGCCGGTTGGCTAGATTGAAACTCATAAGGGTCACCTGTGACTAAAAACCGCGAGCATCTTACACCCGTCTGGCGAGGTTTCCGGTCATTTCCTCAACGGAAGTAACTTATGTCCTACAGTGCACTGCAACTTTTCCCAATGCTCAGGACTCCATTGGTCACTGCCATCATCATTGAAAGGAAAACATCATGGCTCGTAAAACTGCCGCTCAAACTTCCGCAGAACAAATCAAGGATCAGGCTTTCAGCGAGCTTCAGGCGCTGATTGAAGAGTCTGACAAGCTGCTCAAGGACAGTGCCGCACTGGTGGGCGAAGACGCAGAGACCCTGCGCGCCCAGTTGAGCCTGAAATTGAAGCAAGCTGCCGAATCCGTAGCCAGCGTGCGCGAGCGCACCAAGCCAGTGGTTGAAGCCACCGAAAGCTACATTGGTGGTCACCCATGGCAGACCGTAGCTATCTCTGCCGGTTTCGGCCTGGTGGTTGGCCTGTTGCTGGGTCGTCGCGACTGATACGGTCTGGGCGGTCGCTCAATGGCGCCGCCCCCACCGGTAGGAGCGAACTTGTTCGCGAGGCGTGGTATCGCCAATAGCTTTGGCGTCTGACATGCCCCCCTCGCCAACAAGTTGGTTCCTACCTATGAACAATGCGCAGTGGCGAACGCAATAAGAACGCAATAAGCCAGAAAAGCCATCGCCTGCATTCAAAGTCAGACCGTATGCATCGGCACCAACGCCTGCAGCTGTTTGGCGAAGTAATCCGCCGTAAACGGCTGAGCGTCGGACTCCTTCACGCCGATTCGCTTCTTCTCCATCCATTGCTTGCCCTGAGTCGCGTCGACGCAGCTCAAAGAGACCTGCTCCTGGCCGTGCAGACTCAATCCGGTTGCAACAATCGAAACCAGACCCTTTGGGCCCATGGCGTCCGGAATGAACACCACCTGTCGACCGGCGATGGTCAACGTCAGACGCTGAGTACGAAACGGCGAGTTTTCGTCGGGGTAACCTTTGCTTTGTGCCAGATGCGGTTCGTACTCGGTGACGATCTGGCCGCTGGCTATCAACGGTGCCAACCACTGCTCGATCTGCTCATAAAGCGTGCGAATACTGGTTTCCCACTGTGCCAGGTCAGCGTGGAACTGCTGGTGCTTATGTTCTTCATTGCGTTGATTGGCGCTCAGCAACTCGCCCAATCGTTGAATTTCGTCCATAAAAGCGTTTCCCGGGTTCACGCGTCGAATGATTCGAAGCACGTGATCCGAGGGTGTCACAGTGGCGACCGGGTGTCGCTGTACATTCTTGGGCCAACGGCTGGGAGATTGATCAGAACGTGCGTTCGATGACCACCGGTGCAGCTTTACGATGGGATTTGGCCAGTTTGGCCATCAGTTCAGTTCGGGTCTGCTCGGCCTGGGCCTGAGTTGCGTAAGGACCAATCAGTAATTGCTGCTTGCCGTCGATATTGACCAGATACGGAGGGTAGCTCCGCTCCAGCAGCCAGGCGCTGATATCACTGAGCGCTTCATTCGCGTTGATCTGGATTTCCCACTGAACAGTCGCAGCCTGGGGAGCTTGCACGGGAGCGACAGCCTGCACTTTCGGGGGCGGCGGTGTTGTTTTACCGACATCACAGCCAGCCAGGGCCAACACCGCCATCATCATTGCCAAATTGCGCACGTCTGCTTGCTCCTTTTCAAAGTGGGCGCAAGTTTACCATTGCCTTCACAGATAACGGTTCATTCGACCCGGCGACACTTCGTCGCTCTGCGGCATCAGCGTATTGACCATATCCCGCCCCACAGCCACGCCTGCATGGCGCGCCTCGTCCATAGACTGATAGCCACGGTTACAAATTTTAACGATTGGAACAGCTGTCTCGCACTCCAGCGTCACCTTCACATGGATCACGAACTCGTCCACTTTCGGCGGCCCAGGTGAAAACGCGACCAAGACCTCTATCATCTGCTCGCGATATACGTCCGTAAAAGTTCTATTCATTCAGATAGCCTCAAACAGTACGTGAACTGTTTTGACAACATGAGTACCCGAACGTTGTTTATATCTGCCCGGTAAGCGGGCGGAACATCACCCCTCCGGCTGTTGCCCAACGAAAGCTGATCACTGAAATCAATCAGGAGAACTTTGCGCATGTGCGAACGTCATCCGCTGCAGTGCTTCATCCCGCCTTACATCATGGAGCACATGGCGCAATCGTCCCATGCGCGCATCAGAGCCCTGGCAATCACCAACCTGGCAAGCAGCTCGGCGTTCGTCGCGTTCCGTACCTCGGCGCAAGCGATGCCCACGCTATTGGCCCGGAAGTCGCCAGATGGCGGCAAGAATCGACTGGTATACGACGCAAAAAACACCAACACCTTGCCAGGTACGCTGGGCCGGGCCGAAGGTCAGCCAGCAACCGGGGATCCGGCGCTGGATGAAGCCTATGACGGCTCGGGGGATGTGTATGACTTTTATGAGCAGTTGTTCAAGCGCAACTCCCTGGACGATAACGGCATGACACTTATTTCCACAGCCCACGTCGCGGAAGTCGATTTTCAGGGCGAGTTCGTGCCCATGAACAACGCTTTCTGGAATGGTCAGCAAATGGCCTATGGGGACGGCGACGGGGAGGTATTCAAGCGCTTCACCGGCAGTCTGGAAGTCATCGGCCATGAACTCACTCATGGCGTACAGTCGTTCACCAGCAACCTGACCTATCAGGGACAATCGGGTGCGCTAAACGAGCATTTTGCGGATGTTTTCGGAATTCTGGTGCGCCAATGGAAAGAAGGCACTAATGCTGAAGATTCAAGCTGGGTGATTGGCAAGGAGCTGCTGGTGCCCGCGCCTACCCGGCGAGGCATTCGCGACATGGAGCATCCCGGTACTGCCTATGTCAACGATCCGGAATTGGGTGACGATCCGCAGCCGGCGACCATGGCTAACCTGTATACGGGTCCCAAGGACAGCGGCGGCGTGCATATCAACTCGGGCATCCCTAACCGTGCGTTCGTGTTGACGGCCAAAGCGCTGGGCGGCAATGCCTGGGAAGTAGCAGGTCGAATCTGGTACGAAACCCTGCTGCAACTGCACAGCAGCAGCCAGTTCGTCGACTGTGCCCGCATCAGCGTACAAATCGCCGGCGGCAAGCAATTCGGCACCGGAGCGAAAAAGGCAGTGAAAGCGGCCTGGAAGACGGTTGGGATCACGGTTTAGCGGCGACATGACAACAGGAGCTGAACGATGAAAGTGTGTTACGTGCAATCAGGCGGTTTCATTGGCGCGCTGAAAAGCTGCGAGGTGAATACTGCTGAATTGGGGCAGGAGGAGGCAGAACAGCTGGAAAAGCTGGTTCGTGACAGTGGGCTGAGCCAGTCCGCCAGCTTTCGTTCCGAGCAGGCACGCGACCTCAAACAGTATGAGATCACCATCGAGGATGGCACCCGTGCGATCTGCGTGGACTTTGACGATCAGAACATCCCCGAATCGGCGCGGACATTGTTGGGGTTTCTGCAGAAGCATGCGAGGGCGGGTTGACATTGATTGCGTAACCCAAATCTGTTGGAGCGAGGCTTGCCCGCGAATCAGGCACAGCGGTCTGTGAGGTGTTTCGCGTTATCGCTCTTCGCGGGCAAGCCTTGATCCAACAATTAGCCTCAATACGCCGAAGCAAATAATGGCCCTATGACATGTGAACGTCGCTCCCCCTTCGCGGTCCATGTCTGTGCGGCTTATAACAAGATGCCATCGATAAAATGCAGCCATCTGCATGCCAAAACGGTATCTTTGCGCCCTTCGTTCTCCTTGACTGAACCCATCCACCCTTACGGCGCAGATGAATTCGACTTTGCCTGAATCCAGTCCCCCAGCAGATCTCATTATTTGCGAGCATTGCGACTCGCTCTATGAGGACCATCCCCTGCAGAAAGGCGAAACGGCCACGTGCATGCGTTGTGGCGCTGTATTGGGTCGCGCTCACCGCCTGAGCATTGAGCAATGGCTGGCGCTGACCATCGCGGCAGCGGTGTTGTTCGTGTTTGCCAATATCTTCCCGGTTATCAGCATCAGCATGAAAGGCCTCAGCAATGAAGTCACTCTATGGGCCTCTGTGGAGGCCTTGGCGCAAGGGCGGATTACGCTGATTGCCCTGGTCGCCGGACTGTCGATCATCCTTGCGCCAATGTTGCAGATCTCGCTGCTGTTCTGGGTGTTGATCCATGCGCACAAGGGCCAGGTCGCCCCAGGCTTCAAGAGCTGCATGCGCGCTCTCGAACATTTGCGTCCCTGGAGCATGCTTGAGGTGTGCATGCTCGGTATTCTGGTGGCCATCGTTAAGCTGTCAGGCATGCTGGATGTCCATCCAGGGCTGGGTTTGTGGGCCATGGCGATGCTGATGGTGCTGATCGTGCTGATTGCCGGCAAGAATATCCGCCGGCTATGGACCGAACTGGGAGTTCAGCCCACATGAGCGGCATTCCTTATGCTCACCAGCATGGGCTGGCCCTGTGTCATATATGCGGGTATGCCTGCCCCGACACCGTGCACCAGTGTCCTCGCTGCGAATCCGCGGTTCACGTGCGCAAACCCAACAGCATTATTCGGACCTGGGCGTTTTTGATTGCCGGGCTGATTTTCTACATACCGGCCAACGTCCTGCCGGTGATGTACACGACGATGTTTGGCAACAGCAGCCAGAACACCATCATGAGTGGCGTCATCGAATTCTTCAAAAGCGGGTCGTGGGACATTGCCCTGCTGATTTTCATCGCCAGTGTGGTGGTGCCCTCCATCAAGTTTCTCGTGCTGGGCATGTTGCTGATCACCTGTCAGCGGCGCAGTACCTGGGCCATGCACGAGCGTTCGCGGCTCTATCGTTTCATCGAGCTGATCGGCTACTGGTCGATGCTTGACGTGTTGGTGGTGGCACTTGTGGCCGCCCTCGTGCAGTTTCATGAGCTCAGCACCATCGAGCCCAGGATCGGCATCCTTTTCTTTGGTTTGGTAGTGGTGATGACGATGTTCGCCGCCATGAGTTTCGATCCCCGGCTTATCTGGGACGCAGAGGTTGAAGATGTCTGAAAATACCCTTCCCCCATCGCCATCGGCCCCCGCGCGCCCCGACGTCAAGCGCCGCCGCATGCGTATCTCCCTGGTATGGCTGGTGCCGATCATCGCCGGTGCCATTGGTTTGTCCATGGCGCTGCATGACTGGATGTCCATTGGCCCGAAAATCACTGTGAGTTTTTTGACGGCCGAAGGTCTGGAAGCCAACAAGACCCAGGTCAAGTACAAGAACGTAGTCATCGGGGTGGTGACCGGTATTTCTCTCAGTGAAGACCGCACCCACGTTCTGGCCACCATCGAGCTCAATAACAGCGCCAGCCCGTTTACCCGGGAAGACAGCCAGTACTGGGTCGTGCGGCCGCGTATCGGCGCACAAGGCATTTCCGGGGTCGACACCCTGTTATCCGGAGCGTTCATCGGCGCGGATGCGGGCAGCTCGGAACAGACCAAAAGCGACTTCCAGGGCCTGGAGACACCTCCACCGGTAACCTTTGGCGACAAGGGCAAGCGCTTCAAACTGCACACTGATGACCTGGGTTCCCTGGACATAGGCTCTCCGGTTTACTACCGACGCATTCAAGTGGGCCAGGTGGTGTCCTTCGAACTGTCCAAAGACGGTAAAGGGGTGGACATCGAGATCTTCATCACCTCCCCCAACGACCAGTACATCACCACCGACACCCGCTTCTGGAACGCCAGTGGCGTTGACGTCACGGTTGGCGCTTCGGGCCTGAAGATCGATACCCAGTCGATGACTTCCATCATCTCCGGTGGTATCGCCTTCCGTGAGCCTAACTGGAGCCCGGACGCAAAACCCGCTCAGGAAAACGCCGAATTCCGGATTTTCGACGACCAGACTGCGGCCCTGGCGCCACCGGATGGTGAGCCGCGTTACATCCGCATGCGCTTTGCCCAATCGCTTCGTGGGCTGGTGGTCAATGCCCCGGTTGACTTTCTCGGGGTGAACATTGGGCGCGTGGTCTCGGTTGACCTGGACTACGACCCAGCCACCCAGACCTTTCCCGGCCTCGTGGGCGCGGTCATCTACCCAAAACGCCTGGGCGCTGCTGAAGAGAAACTGCAACAGCTCGGTGGTACCGGTGATCCGGACGAGCAGTCGGCGCGTATCCTGGGTGCCTTCGTGTCCCGTGGCCTGCGAGCCCAGGCACGCACGGGCAACCTGCTGACCGGCCAGCTCTATATCGCCATGGATTTCGATCCGAAGGCGCCCAAGGTAGTGTTCGACCCCAGGGCGCGGCCGCTGGAAATCCCCACCATCCCGGGTAGCTTCGACAAGTTGCAGGAACAGCTGCAGGCGTTCGTCGACAAACTTGGCAAATTGCCCATCGACGAGATGGCGAAGAACCTCAACGGCAGCCTGAGCGAGTTGCAGAAAACCCTGAAACAGGTCAACAGCAACGTGTTGCCGGAAATGCGCGGCACGCTGCAGCAGGCACAGAAGACCCTCAGTACCGCCAATGACAGCCTGGGCGAAGACTCCCCCGCCCGTCAGCAGTTGGGCCAGGCCATGGACGAAGTGCAGCGCACTGCCCGCTCGGTTCGGGTCCTGACCGACTTCCTCAGCCGCCATCCGGAAGCGCTGATCCGCGGCCGTACCGGGGACGCCGCACCAGGTTCGTACAAAGCCCCATCTTCATCCCGCGCTATCGATCTGGAGCCACAACAATGACCTTGCGCCTGACACTGACGGCATTGGCCGCAACTCTGGCGCTGAGCGCCTGCTCGTCGACACCGACGCATTACTACACCCTGATCGCGCCCATGGGCGCCAATACCCCTGCGGCGTCGAGTACTGCGCCCTTGCAGTTCGAAATGCTGCCGGTCCTCATGCCCGTGCAGGTCGACCAGCCACCGCTGGTGGTGCGTCAGGGTAATGGCAGTCTGGCGATCCTTGATGCAGAGCGCTGGGGCTCGCCCCTGGGTGACGAGTTTCACGACGCCCTGACCGCCCATCTGGAACGCCGCTTCGGCAGCCGGGACATGGCTGGCTTACCGAAGAACACTGATCAGCCGGTGTTGTCGGTACGCACCGACGTGCGCCGCTTCGAGTCCGTTGCCAACAGCTACGCCCTGATCGATGTGGTCTGGACGTTGAGCCTGCGCAGCACCGGCACCAAGCGCCAGAACCTGACCTGCAGCAGCATCATTCGCGAACAGGCCGGTATCGGCATGGAAAATCTGGTGCTGGCCCACCAGCGTGCGCTATCGCGGCTGGCAGACAACATCGCCAAGACGGCGGGTGCTTGGGCGCAGCAGACGTCAACGCGGTGTCTGTAACCAACTTCCTGTAAGCGATAGAGCGGTGCTAACTGACACCGCGCTGTCGTGCAGTAAACTCGGCCCCCTGTAGGAGCGCGCTTGCCCGCGATAAGGGCCGAAGGACCTTCATTCGGCAGTCAAAGCGGTCTGCTGCGCAGCCCATCGCGGGCAAGCGCACTCCTACAGGGGTGGTATTAGACAGGCTACTGGTTATCGCAAAATCATCTACCCGCTCGCCCCGCCCTCCTTGCAACCTGTCTAAGCAAAGCGGCTAATCTGAAAGCCCAATAAGCCATACCTGCCAGCAAAAGACAGGAAGTGCGCCACCATGAACGAACCTCTTGATCTACCCGCCCTGAAATCCAGACAAAAAACTGCCTGGGCCAGCGGTGACTACGCCGTCATCGGCACAACGCTGCAGTTGGTGGGCGAGTTACTCGCCGAAGCTTGCGACTTGCGTTACGACGAACAGGTGCTGGACGTGGCCGCAGGCAATGGCAACGCCACGCTCGCAGCAGCGCGACGAGGTTGCCGGGTGACTTCCACTGACTATGTGTGCGGCCTGCTGGAGCGTGGCCGTGAGCGTTCCCGCGCAGAGCACTTCGATGTCAGTTTTCAGGAGGCGGATGCCGAAGCCCTGCCCTTTTCTGACGCCAGCTTCGATGCCGTGCTCTCGACATTTGGCGTGATGTTCACCCCGGATCAGATCCGCGCCGCCGGTGAATTGGCCCGAGTCTGCCGGCCTGGCGGTCGTATCGGTCTGGCCAACTGGACCCCGGAAGGTTTTGTCGGGCAAATGTTCAAAACCCTCGGCAAGCATTTACCTCCGCCCGCCGGCCTTAATCCGCCTTCGCTTTGGGGCACCGAGGAGCATCTGCATAAATTGTTTGCCGACACAGCCGCTGACATACAGGTGACCCGCCGGTATCACAATTTCCGCTATCGCTCGGCCGAGCACTTCATTGAAGTGTTCAGCGCCTGGTATGGGCCGATGCACAAAGCCTTTGCCGCCCTGCCTGGTGAAAGCGGCGCAGCCTTGCATCGGGACTTGAGCGAATTGCTCAACCGGATGAACCGCGGTGGTGATACGTCGCTGGTGGTGCCCAGCGAGTATCTGGAGGTGGTGATTCGGCGCAAGTGAGAAGAGGTAGCAGCCGCCCTATTCAGGTAGGAGCGAACTTGTTCGCGAGGAGGCTGGTGCATCCAACAGATTTATATCGTCTGGCATGCAGCTCTCGCGAACAAGTTCGCTCCTACAGGGTTAGCCCTCGCAAAAATACACGCCTACCCAGCCGCACTCACCATCGCCCTGAGCAGCACCGCACATCCTGCTGCCAGATCTTCCGGCGTGGCGTTTTCGATTTCGTTGTGGCTGATGCCGCCTTCGCAGGGTACGAAGATCATCCCGGCCGGGCCCAATTCAGCTATGAAGATCGCATCGTGCCCAGCGCCGCTGACGATATCCATATGGCTCAGCCCCAACTGCGCAGCCCCCTGACGTACCGCAGCCACGCACTCACTGGCGAAATCCAGTGGCGGGAAGTCTGCGGTGGGCGTCAGTTCGAAGCTCAAACCATGTTCCGTGCAGGTCTGCTCAATGGTCTGGCGCAGATCGTCCACCATTGCCTGCAATTTGTCGGCATGCAGATGGCGGAAGTCGATGGTCATTTTCACCTCGCCGGGAATCACGTTGCGCGAGCCAGGATGAACGTTCAGGCATCCCACCGTGCCGCACGCGTGGGGCTGGCTTTGCAAGGCGATGCGATTGACCGCGCTGACCACTTGAGCCGCCCCCACCAAAGCATCTTTGCGCAGATGCATTGGCGTCGGACCGGCATGCGCCTCTACGCCCGTGAGTGTCAGGTCGAACCACTTTTGCCCCAGGCAGCCCATCACTACGCCAATGGTTTTGCCCTGATCTTCAAGAATCGGACCCTGTTCTATGTGCGCTTCAAAATACGCGCCTACCGGATGGCCCAGCACCGGCCTGCTGCCGGCATAGCCGATGCGCTGCAATTCCTCACCGACCACCAGGCCTTGTTCATCCTGCTTGGCCAGGGTTTCAGCCAGGTCGAGCTTTCCGGCAAATACTCCCGAACCCATCATGCACGGCGGGAAGCGCGAGCCTTCTTCGTTGGTCCACACCACCACTTCCACCGGTGCATCGGTTTCCAGGTCAAGGTCGTTCAGGGTACGAATCACTTCCAGCCCGGCCATGACCCCAAAGCAACCATCAAACTTGCCACCGGTGGGTTGCGTATCGATATGGCTGCCGGTCATCACAGGAGCGCGATCAGGATTGCGCCCGGCGCGACGGGCAAAAATATTGCCGATGGCGTCGACACTGACCGTGCAGCCCGCCTCTTCGCACCATTTGACGAACAGGTCACGGGCCTGACGATCAAGATCGGTCAGCGCCAGGCGGCATACCCCGCCTTTGACAGTGGCACCCAATTGGGCCAGATCCATTAGCGATTGCCAGAGGCGTTGAGTGTTGATGAGGGGGGTGTTGGAATCAAATGAGGTGTTCAAATTAGCGCTCCAGTGGGAGGACTGTTGCAAATGGCAAGACAAGCTTCACTCCCTGTGGGAGCGGTGCTTGCCCGCGATAAGAACACCGCGATCTAGAGTGAATCGCGTCCAGCCTTATCGCGGGCAAGCACCGCTCCCACAGGTCAGTGACCGCCTCAGGACTTGTGTTCAGCAATCCGCACCGCCAGCTTCACCAGGCTCAAATCACTGCCCACCGGCCCCATCAGGGAAATACCCAGTGGCACGCCGTCTTTTTTGACCAGAGGCAGGTTCAGTTGTGGCGTGCGGCACAGCACGGAAATCGCCAGCAGGTGATGTGAAATGCGCCGGGTTTCTTCGATTTCTTCGTCCAGAGCGCTGAGCAATGGTGCGATGTCAGGCACGGTGGGCATCACCAGCACCTTGTCACCGAGCAACTCCTTCCAGCGGTTGGCGAACCGTTCGCGCAAGGCACAAGCGTCGTTGTACTGCTCATCGGTGACCGCCTTGCTCCAGGCAAAACGCGCAGCTACATCAGGCCCGAGGACCAGGCCGTTGCGCTCGATGAACTCGCCCTGGGTCTGCCAGGCCTCGCGCCCCTGAATGTAACGAAACGCCCAATAAGCATGGGTCAGGGACGGCAGCTCACCGACCAGTTTTTCCAGCGGGCCGCAGCAGGCGCTGATTTGCGCAAATGCCGGAGCCAGCGCGTCCATAGAGGCAGCTGGCAGCATGGCGAACAGTTCGTCGCTGATCAGCAATTGCGGTGTCTCGGCCAATGGAGCCGAATCCTCGCCCAACAGACACTCGCCTACCAGACCAAAGACTTTGGCATCACGGGCGAAGTAACCGGCGGTGTCCATGCTTTCACACAGTGCCTGAGTCTTCTCCAGAGAAACTCGACCATGACTGGGTCGCAAGCCGAACAGTCCGCAATAGCTGGCAGGCGTGCGCACAGAACCGCCAGTGTCGCTGCCCATGGCGAAATCACACAGGCCATTGGAGACCGCCGCCGCTGAGCCGGATGACGAGCCACCGGGGATTCTGTCGTGCGCGGCACCATTGCGGGGTGTGCCGTAATGGGCGTTCTTGCCGCTCATGGAGAACGCCATTTCGTTGGTGTGCGCCTTGCCCACCAGTTCGGCTCCGGCGTCCAGCAAGCGCTGAATGGTCGGCGCAGTGCTGGTTTTGATCCCGGACATGGCCAGCACATGGGGATTGCCGCCGCCTGTGGGATAACCGGCGACATCGAACAGGTCCTTGGCGGCGAAGGTATAGCCCGCCAATGGACCGTTTGCTGCACGCGGTACATCCACGTGGGGATAAGGCATGAAGGCAAAAGCAGAATCGGTCATGACAAGGACTCGCGAAGGGAGTGAACGGTGGCCAGGTTCCAGTGATGACAACTCACGGAATGTTCGGCACTAATGTTTTCAATCGGCGGCACTTCACGCAGGCACACATCGCTGGCCCTGGGGCAACGAGGGGCAAAGGCGCAACCAGCGGGCAGATTGGCCAGATCCGGCGGTGCGCCCGGAATGCTGGTCAAACGCTCGCCCTTGCGCAGACCATCCTTGGGGCGGGTGCCCAGCAAGACGCGGGTGTAGGGATGCTGCGGGTTATCCAGCAGCTCGGCCAATGGCGCTTGCTCGACGATACGCCCGCCATACATCACCGCCACACGGTCGGCGACTTCTACCGCCGCGCCAATGTCGTGGGTAACGAAGATGATCGACAGGCCAAGGGCCTGCTGCAGCTCGCGCAACAGAATCAGAATCTGGATCTGCACCGTGGCGTCGAGCGCAGTGGTGGGCTCGTCGGCGAGCAAAATCTGCGGTTGGCAGGCCAGTGCCAGGGCAATCATCGCCCGTTGACGCATCCCGCCCGACATCTCGTGGGGGTACGCATCCAGCCGTTGTTCCGGGCTGGGAATACGCACACTGCGCAAGGCTTCAAGGGCCGCCGTGCGGGCTTCGCTTTTGGATATCGGCTTGTGACGGCGTAGCGCTTCGACGATCTGTTGACCGATGGTGTAGACCGGATCCAGTGCCAGCAGGGGTTCCTGAAAGATCATCGCCGCGACCGGGCCACGCAATGCCTGTAACTGGCTGCCGGACAGTTTCATCAGGTCTTGCCCGGCGATATCGATCTGCCCCTCGATGGTCGTAGAGCGCTCCGAATGCAGGCGCATCAAGGCCCGCAGGGTCACGCTCTTGCCCGAGCCAGACTCACCGATCAACGCCAGTACTTCACCGCGAGCGACCTGCAGGCTCACGCCGTTGACCGCCGACAGGGTTTGACCGCCGCGCTTGAAGCGTACTTTGAGGTCTCGCACTGCGACCATGGGTTGTTCGCTCATGCTTGTGCTCCTCTGTGAATCGCTCCTGTATGGATCAACTGGGGCGAAGGGCTGCGGCTATGCCCTGCCCCCGGCTGCACCATCAGGCACGCGGCAAAGTGCCGGGCGTCGGTTTCGGTCAGTTGTGGCGCGGTCTGCGCGCAGATGGCCTCTGCATCGGGGCAGCGGGTATGGAAGCGGCATCCGGACGGCGGATTGATCGGACTGGGAGGATCTCCCGACAAGGGCGACAACAAGGTTCTGTTGGCCGGGTCCATGGACGGCATGGACGTCAGCAGCGCCTGGGTATAGGGATGTTGAGCATCAGAAAACAAGGCTTCGGCGGGGCCGATTTCGACGATCTCCCCCAGGTACATGACCATGATCCGGTCCGACAGATAGCGCACCACGTGCAAATCATGGCTGATGAACACATAGGTCAGGTTCAGGCTGTCCTTGAGGTCCAGCAGCAGATTCAGGACCTGGGCTTCGACTGATTTATCCAGCGCCGACACCGCTTCATCGAGGATCACCAGACGCGGATCGACCGCCAGCGCGCGGGCAATATTCACCCGCTGACGCTGGCCGCCGGACAGCTCATGGGCATAACGCCCGGCAAAGCGCGTTGGCTCCAGACCCACCCGCCCCAGCAGATCACGAGCCCGCTGCAGGGATTCCCGCTGGCTGACGCCGTGTACCGACGGGCCGAAGGCTACTGATTGCTCCATGGTCAGGCGCGGGTTCAAGGATGAATAGCTGTCCTGAAAGACCATCTGCACCTGGCGCCGGTAATCGCGCAACGGCAGTTGATGGCCGCCGACGGTCAGGGCGTCGAAAACCAGTTCGCCGCTGTCATGTTCGATCAACTGCATCAGCAAGCGCGCCGTGGTGGATTTGCCACAACCGGACTCGCCCACCACACCCAGGGTTTCGCCTTTCTGGACCACGAAGTCGATACCGTCCACGGCACGTACCACCGCGCGTTTGCCCAATGCACCTTTGACCGGGAAGTGTTTGACCAGTTTTTCCACTGTCAGCAGTGGCTGCGCTGGACCGCCAATATCGCGCTGGGTCATCGTCAGCTCCTGATTGCCATGGCTGCCCGCAAGCGGTCAGCGAGGACATTGAAAGAGATTGAAGTGATGAAAATCATTGCGCCGGGCAGTGCCGACACCAGTGGCTGGGTGTAGATGGCGGTGCGCAGAGTGTTGAGCATCAGGCCCCACTCCGGCTCTGGCGGGGTCACGCCCAGCCCCAGGAAGGACAAACCCGAAGCGAGAATCATCGACACCGAAATCAGGCCTGTGGTGAAGACGAAGATCGGCCCCAGCACGTTACCCAGCACCTGGGTACGGATGATCGTGAATGATCCCGCGCCAGAGGCCCGCGCCGCTTCGATGTAATCCCGATTGCGCACCTGAGTGGTGACGCTCTCGGCGATACGCGCTACCTGTGGCACAAACACCAGGGTCAGGGACAACAAGGCGTTATTGACCCCGGCACCCAGAGCACCGGAAAAGGCGATGGCCAGCAGTACTGAGGGGAACGCGTAAAACACGTCCACGGTGCGCATGATCAGACTGTTCAGCCAGCCGCCGAAGTAACCGGCAATCACCCCGATGGCGCCGCCAATAAAGAAGGCAAAGATCACCGGCGTGATACCCATGAACAACGAAAGGCGAGCACCTAGCATCAGCCGCGACAGCAGATCCCGCCCCAGCTCGTCGGTGCCCAGCGGGAAGCCTTCGGTGCCAATCGGTTTCAAACGCTTGAACATTGAAGTGGTGAATGCGTCCCCCGGCACCAGCCAGGGTCCGAACACCGCCAGGATCAGCAGTCCAAGAATGATCGCGCCAACGGCCAGGGCCACGGGGTCACGACGAACCCGGCCGAACACTTCACTCCAGTAACCCGGGGAGCTTTCAATCGGGGCTATGACCGGCACGGCCGGTCGCAATATCGACAGGTTCATGCTCAGCCCCTTTTGATGCGTGGATCGAGCAGCGTCTGCAGGATGTCCACCAGCAGATTGAGCGCGACGAAGAACAGTGCCAGGACCCAGATCGTGCCCTGCAACAGAGGCAAGTCACGCTGGAAAATCGCCGAGTTGAGCAACAAGCCGGTACCGGGCCATGCAAATACCGTTTCCACCAGAATCGAGCCGCCCATCAGGTAGCCGATCTGCAAACCCATGACCGCCATGGCGGTGGGCGCAGCGTTTTTCACCACGTGGCGGAACAGGCCCCATTCCCCCAGGCCCTTGGCGCGCAAGCCGATGATGAATTCTTGTGACAGGGTTTCAGCGACCTGCGCCCGCACGGTACGGGCGATGATCCCGGTGGGGATTACCGACAAGGTGATGGCCGGCAGAATCATGAATTGAAAATGCGCCCAGTCCCACGCCCATGCCGACTGGCCCATGGGCCCGCCGCCGGTGGCGGGCAACCAGCCCAGCTGTGAGGAAAAGATAATCACCATCAGCATGCCGAGCCAGTAATGCGGCACGCTGACCCCCACCGCTGAGATGGCCGAGGCCACGCGATCCAGCCAGCTGTCCTGAAAGTAGCCGCCAACGAACCCGAACAGGCTGCCCAGCACAAAGCCGATCAGGGTCGCCAACAAAGCCAGCCGCAAGGAGTAACTGACCGCGCCCATGACTTCGGTCGCTACCGGACGACCACTGGCAATCGAGGTGCCCAGATCGCCCTGCAGCGCATGCCAGATCCATAGTCCGAATTGCACCGGAAGTGGCTTGTCGAAGCCGTAAGCCTTGACCAGTTGTTCGCGCAACGCTTCGGACGCATCCGGCGGCATCACTGAAACCAGCGGGTCGCCGGGTGCCATTTGCACGAGCATGAAACACACCAGTGCCACGCCGAGAAGGATCGGCGTCGCAAGCAGAATGCGACGCAAGATATAGGAAAGCATAAGGTCGCCTCACACGGTTTTCACGGTAACCCTGTTGGAGCGAGGCTTGCCCGCGATTTAGGCGACTCGGTCTGGCAGAAGTACCGGGTCATGGTTCATCGCGGGCAAGCCCGGCTCCCACAGGGTTTCGCGGTCTCTTGTGGGAGCGGTGCTTGCCCGCGATTCAGGCGACTCGATTTGGCAGGTAAACCGCGTCATCGTTGATCGCGGGCAAGCACCGCTCCCACAGGTTCCACATCATCTTCGGTCCACAACAGGCTTCTTTAATCTTGTTTGGAGACCAGACTCAAATCGATGAACCAACTCTGTGGCTGTACCACGCCCGTCACTTTCGGTGAGATCGCACGCGGACCAACGTCGTGGGCAACGAACAGGAACGGTGTTTCATCGACAATCGCCGCGTGCAGCTTGCCCGCCGCCTCGTCCAACGCCTTGGAGTCAAACGAGTTGCGCACGGTGGTGATGAGCTTCTCCACTTCGGGTGAAGCGAAATAACCCCAGTTGTTGGAAACCGGTGGATAGGCCTTCTCGCTGGCAAAACGCACCATGCCGAAGTACGGGTCCATGACCGCTGCGCTGACGTTGATCGCATTGGCGCCCTGTGCCGCGGGATCTTTGGCCCCCAGACGCCAGCCGCTGAATAAGGTGTTCCATTCGGTCACCGCGATGTCCACGTCGAAGTAACAGCCCTTGAGGCTTTGCTGGATGTATTCGTTCATCGGCAACGGCTGCATCTGTCCCGAACCCGAGGCCGAAGTCAGGACCTTGACCTTGACCGGCTTGTCCTTGCTGAAACCGGCCTCGGTCATGAGTTTCTGCGCGGCGGCCTGGTCGTACTTGATCTTGAATTCAGGGTTGCCATACCACGGCGAATCCTTCTCGTAGATGCCCGTGGCTTCCTGCATGTAACCGCCCAGATACGCCTTCAGTTCGCTGCGATCCAGACACAGGTTGGCGGCCTGACGCACGCGTTTGTCCAGCCATGGCGAGCCAGGCGCGAAGGAGAACTGCCAAGGCCACAGATGCGGCTGGCCATTGGAGTAGATTTTGAATTTCTTGCTCTTGATCTGCTCCACGGCATCCGGCGCCGGGGCCTCGATCCAGTCCACCTGGCCCGACAACAGCGCGGCGGTCCGGGCATTGGCCTCCGGCAGCGGGATCAGCACCACATGGTCAACCTTGGGAATGCGCTTGGGATCCCAGTAGCCCGGGTTCTTATCCAGCACCAGCTCCTGACGCGGCACCATGCGATCCATCTTGAACGGCCCGGTGCCAACCGAATGGCTGGCAAACGCAGTCCAGGCCTGCTTGGAGCGTTCGGCTGGATCGGTCGTGGCGGCAGGAACGGCAGCGAAATCCTTCTGCCAGGCCGTTGGCGATGCCATGAACAGGTTGGTCAGGTTATACGGCAGCACCGCATCCGGTTCGCTGGTGGTGAGCTCGACGGTGAGGTCATCGATTTTCTTTGCGCTGCGCAGGGTCGGCATCCGGGATACGGTCATGCCAATCTGCCCCGGTGCGTATTGCGGGGCCTGCTTGTCCAGCACCTTGTTGACGTTCCACACCACGGAGTCGGCGTTGAAAGCCGAGCCATCGTGAAACTTCACGCCGGGGCGCAGTTTGAAAATCCACTTGGTGTGGTCGTCAGGATTGACGGCCCATTCAGTGGCCAGACCCGGGATCAGACCGGCGGGTTTATCGGCTTGGGAAAGGTCCCACTCCACCAGGGAGTCGAACATGGTGATGCCGGTGAAACGGTTGCCCTCATAGCCTTGATCCGGCTGGCCGTGAGTCAACGGAATGTCCGCTGCAGTCATGGCGATACGCAAAGTGCTTTCGGCCATCGCCGCCAGAGGCGACAAGGCACCAATCGCTACCGAGCAGGCCAGTGCCAGTCGGGTAAAACTACGTGCGCGGGTTGCAGAAGCATGCGTCATGGCGAGTTTCCCATCAGTCAGGTAAGGAGAGCTGAAGGGTGCAACGCAATGCTCATACCAAGTTTTTTCCTGCCGCCCTGCAGCAATCAATCAGAGGCGAAAAAACCTAGACGATTCAGCCAGTTACAGCCCATGAAAAATCAATCGGGAAAACAACCCAAACGTTTGGGTAGTGTTGCGCGCTCGTTCGTGCAATCTTTTGGTACGCGGCGCTCCATGGTGGCGCAAAGGCTTGGATGCCCCACTCACCGAGACCAGGCACCACTCATGAACAAACGACCGGCTACCCTTCGCGGCATCGCTCAGCAACTGAATGTGCACGTCTCGACCGTGTCACGCGTACTGAACGGCACGCTGGATCACGCCGGTCGCGCTGCGTCCAAGGACACCATCGAGCGCATTCGCGCGCTGGCCGCGAGCCTGGACTATCAACCCAACACCCACGCCAGAACCCTGAAAACCCGTCATAGCCACGAGATTGCGATTCTGGTGCCGAGGCTATCGGACATCGTCCTGGCCACGGTGTATGAAGGCATCGACGAAGCAGCCAGCGCACGACGTTATACCTCGTTCGTCGCCAATACCCTGGACCGCCCGGAGCGTCAGCGCGAACTGGCCGAGCGCGCATTGGCGCGTAACGTCGAGGGTTTGATCATCAGTGATGTGCACTGCACGCCTGAGCCTGGGTTTCTTGAGGAACTGGCCGAGCGTCGGGTGCCGTTCGTATTGGTCAGCAGACGGCGGGCGCCCCATTGTTCGGTCACCTCGGATGACGAAATGGGCGGACGTCTTGCCGCTGAACACCTGTTCGCCCAAGGCCATACCCGTGTTGCGGTCATCGCCGGCGAACCCCACAGCAGCAACGCCCGGGAGCGCACCGCCAGCTTCGTCGAGTTCTACCACCAGCGCGGCATTGTCATCGAACCTGAACGCATCATCCCCGGCCATTTCGATACGACAACCGGCTTCACGATCGGCGAGCAATTATTGGCCCACCCGCAACCGCCCACGGCAATCTTTGCCGTGAACGACTTTCTCGCTATTGGCCTGTTTGGCGCGCTGCGTAATCGGGGGATGGAAGCCGGAAGGGACATTGCGGTAGTGGGCTACAACGACACTCCCCTGGCGGCGCATCTGCAGCTGACCAGCATCAGCACCAGCATGCATGCCCAAGGCGTGCGGGCTGTTGAAACCCTGCTGCGCCTGATCGCCGGGGAACCAGTGCAGTCCCACCGGTTTCCGGCAACCCTGGTGGTGCGTGCGAGCAGCGGCTACAAAGTCTAATCAGGCAAAACGGAACTTATTAAATCAAGGTGATTTTGTGGGAGCGAGCTTGCTCGCGAAGGGGCCGGAATTCCTGAACATCCCTTGAAATCAGGACACCGCCTTCGCGAGCAAGCTCGCTCCCACAAGTGCAGCGTTAGCTGCGCGACAGCGCGGCGTCAGGACGAAGGTGGACTCAAACCGACGTATTGCCCGCCGGCCGCAATGACAGCGTCACCCAGTAACGCGTGCGGCTCACCACTTGCACCGGCAGGCTGGCCGCGAGCAGTTTGAGGATCTGGTCAGTGTCGTCCAGGCGGAAGGTGCCGGTGACGTTCAGGCGTTCCAGCTCAGGTTGCCAACGCAGAATGCCGGGACGATAGCGGCTCAGTTCGGCCAGAAAAACACCCAACGGCTGATTCTCGACACTCAGCACGCCCTGACGCCAGCCAGGCTGACGGACGTCAAACGCACGGACCGAGGAAATGCTCTCGGCACTCATGGTCGCCTGTTGCCCTGACCGTAAACGTAACGACTGGCCATGTTGTGCAGACAACTCCACGTCGCCGCGCCACACGTAAACCAGACATTGATCACCTTGCTGCCGAATGCATAACTCAGCGCCACTGGCCTGCACCCTGCCCTGTCGGGTCTGAATAATCATGGGCGGAACGTTGCCGGCCATGTTCAGGGCCATCTCGCCTTCGATCAACGTCAACAGGCGCGCGCCCTGCTCCAGGTCGATATTCAGGGCGCTGGCAGTATCCAGTTGCAGCAGGCTGCCATCTTGCAGGCGCAGATCCCGTCGCTCTCCGGCAGCGGTGCGCAGGTCGGCACGCAATGCGGCAATCGGTGCCTGCTGGGCGAGCATCCAGCCTGCCGGGAGCAACGCGGCGACAATCAGCGCACGCTTGAGCACGGCCCGACGCCCAGAATCGGGCCGGTCGAGACTGGCCATCGCCAGCTCAGGGGGCAGACCTGCGAAGCGTTGCCGCAGCCCCTGAGCTTTCTGCCAGGTCTGTTCGTGATGAGGGGATTGCTCGCGCCAACGCTGTAACCGTGCACGGTCGTCGGCACTGGCACTGCCTGATTCCAGCAGCACCAGAAAATGGGCTGCATCTTCGGCAATTTGCCGGGTCGACATCGCGCTGTTCACAGCTCGGCCATCAGGCAATGGGTGTAAGCCTGGGCCATGTAGCGTTTGACCGTGCGCTCGCAAACCTTCAAGCGTTCGGCAATCTCTGCGTAGCTGAGGCCTTCAAGCTGCGCCCACAGAAAAGCCCGACGTACCGCCAGTGGCAGCGCGTCGAGCAATTCATCCAGTGCTTGCAGGGTTTCCAGCAGGACCCAACGCTGTTCCGGTGATGGAATCACGGTTTCCGGCAGGGTCGCCAGCGCCTGGAGATAGGCCTGTTCAACGCTGCGACGCTGGTAATGGTTGATCAGCAGACGCTTGCCTACCGTGATCAGATAGGCCCGCGGCTCGCGGAGGTTGTGCAGCGGCTCGCTGTGTTGGCTGGCCAGAACCCTGACGAACGTGTCCTGGCTAAGGTCGGCAGCATCCCACGCATTGCCCAAACGACAGCGCAGCCAGTTTTCCAGCCAGCTGCGATGGTCACGATAGAAATTTTCCAGGGTAGGCTCTGACGGCCCTGCTGCTTGCCTCATCGTCAACGGCCCACTGCAATGTCACTATTTAAAATGAGAATCATTCTAATTAGTTAGAGTCAGCTCGCCAACTTATTTACATTTCATTGCTGATCGCGATCCCTGTAGGAGTGAGCTTGCTCGCGATAAAGTCGGAACGACTTTCCAGCGATGGCGAGTCCAGCGCCTTTTGCGACTGCTTCGCAGCCGATCGCGAGCAAGCTCACTCCTACAGCGTCCAACGTATGCCGCACGAAAGCGCGGCGTCTGGACAACAGAAACACTCCTACAGAAATACATTTCAATGCAGGGCACACAAGGCCGCAGGTTATCGCCGCTTCATCCGATCAATAATCACCGCCAGCAACAGGATCGAGCCGCGGATCACGTATTGATAGAAGGTGTCGATATTCTTCAGGTTCATGGCGTTTTCGATGATGGCCAGAATCAACACCCCGGCGATCACGTGGCGAATCATGCCGATGCCGCCACTCAGTGAGACGCCGCCGAGCACGCAGGCAGAGATGACCGTCAGTTCGAAACCCTGACCAATCATCGGCTGGCCGGAGGTCATGCGCGAGGCCAGTACCACACCGGCCAGTGCGCCAATTACGCCATGCACGGCGAAGATGATGATCTTGGTGCGATCCACGTGCACGCCAGCGAGCAACGCCGCTTCCTGGTTGCCGCCAATGGCTAGAGAGTTGCGTCCATAGGTGGTGTAGTTCAACAACCAGCCGAAGAAAGCGAAGCACGCAATGGTGATGAGGATAGGCACCGGGACGCCATACAGCTGGCCGTTGCCGAACACGAAGAAGTCCTCGTTGGAGACGCCCACCGCCTTGCCGTTGGAGAAAATATAAGCCAGGCCACGAACGATCTGCATGGTCGCCAACGTGGCGATCAGGGCGTTGATGCGTAACTTGGCAATCACGATGCCGTTGACCAACCCCACCACCAGGCCCATGGCAAGAGCCGCCGAGACACCCAGAAACAAGCTGTCGGTATCACGGATGACAATGCCTGCGATCACCCCGGAACAGGCCAGCACCGAGCCCACCGACAGATCGAAATGCCCGGAGGCCAGACAGAACAACATGGTGCAGGCCGCGATGCCCACTGTGGAAATAGCCAGGCCCAGGCCGCGCATGTTCAGGGGCGACATGAAGTTATCGATGAGCAGCGTACAGAGCACAAAGATGCCAACGGCAGCCATGAGCATCGCCCAGTCATCAATAAAGCGACGCAAGTTCAGGCCTTGGCGTGGAACCGCCAGACTGGTTTCGTTGGACATACGCACCTCTTTCTTATTTTTCATTCGGTTTGTCGTGCTGTTTTTTCAGAACGCAGTGGCTGTTTCAGCCCCGGGTTCGTGGCAGTGCCAGTTGCAATAAACGAGCTTCGTTAGCCTCGTCGCGGTTCAGTTCACCGGTGATAGCGCCTTCACTCATGACCAGAATGCGGTCGGCGATACCCATCACCTCCATCAAGTCGCTGGAGACCACGATGACCGCGATCCCGTCTGCCGCCAGGTTATGAATAATCTGATAGATCTCCGATTTGGCGCCGATGTCGATGCCCCGGGTTGGCTCGTCAAGCAGCAGCACCTTCATCGGCATCGACAGCCAACGACCGAGGATCGCCTTCTGCTGATTGCCCCCGGAGAGGTAGAGCATCTGCTGATCCGGCGACGGCGTTTTAACATTCATCGATTTGATTTGCTGGCTGGCGTTGCTTTTCTCCCAGCGGCCCTGGATCAGGCAGCCCAGATGGAGATGGCGTGGACGCGCGCCTATGTTGATGTTTTCAGCCACACTGGAAAGCGGCACGATCCCCTCTTTCTTACGGTCCTCCGGGCAGAGCAGGATGCCTGCGGCGATGGCGTCCCGAGGCGAACGCAGCTCAAGATTCTGCCCCTCGATCTGCAAGCTGCCGGATTTGCTGCGGGTCAGCCCCGAGAGCATCCGGAACATCTCGGTACGCCCCGCGCCCACCAGGCCGAAGAAGCCCAGCACTTCACCCTTCTGCACGGCAAAGGTCACCGGCTCCTGCAAGCCCGGCCCCAGCAGCCCGGTAACCCGCAGGCCCGGTCCCTGATGTTGACGGGGGCGATAGTTGTAAATGTCCTGAATATCGCGGCCGACCATGCAGGTCACCAGCCGGTCGTGGTCCAGTTGCGTCATGTCGTCGAAGGTGCGCACAAAGCGGCCGTCTTTGAACACGGTGACTGCATCGCAAACCCGGAAAATTTCCTCCATGCGGTGGGAGACATAGAGAATCACCCGGCCTTCATCGCGAAGCTTGACGATAATCGCCATCAGCCGATCGATTTCCCGGGCTGACAAGCTGCTGGTGGGTTCGTCGAAAGCGATCACATGAGCATTGCGCGACATGGCCTTGGCGATTTCTACCAACTGACGCTGGCCGAGGGACAAATCGCCGAGGCGCATGGCCGGGTCGATTTCATCGGCCAGGCCTTTGAGCAACTGTTGCGCCTGACGGTACATGGCGCGGCGGTTGACCATCCCCCAGCGACTGGGCATGTGCCCGAGCAGCAGGTTTTCGGCGACGGACATTTCCGGCACCAGTTGCAGTTCCTGATGGATGACCGCAACCCCCGCCGCAATGCTGTCCGCGGTGGACTTGAAATGGTACGGCTGCTCTCCAATGGACAGGTTGCCGCTGCTGGGGTGATAGGAGCCACCCAGAATCTTCAACAGCGTGGATTTACCTGCGCCGTTCTCACCCATCAGCGCATGAACGCTGCCAGGGCGCGCTTCGAAGGTAATGTCCGAAAGCGCACGCACGCCGGGAAAATTCTTGCCGATGCCGTTGAAGCGCAAGCCGCCCGCGGGTGCTGGTTGTGCAATTGCTGTGGGTTGCATGGAACCCTCCTCTTTTCTAGCTAAATGCACCGTCCCTGTAGGAGTGAGCTTGCTCGCGATAGCGTCAGGCTAGTCAACAATCAATCGACTGAAAGAACCCATCGCGAGAAAGCTCACTCCTACAGAACAACGCTGGACCTGAACAACCACCGTATCTGTAGGAGCTGCCGAAGGCTGCGAATAGCGGTGTATCAAACAAACCGCATTCGTCGCCGTCGTAACCTCCGACAACTCCTACAGAACTGCGTAAACACCAAACCTGTAGGAGCTGCCGAAGGCCGCGAACAACGGTGTCCGCGTTCGCTACCGCCCTACTTCCACAACCCGATGTTGGTCAGCACTTCCTGGAAGTTCGCCCGGGTAATCAGCGTCACGTCTTCCATCGCGGTGTATTTAGGAGGTTCTTTGCCAGTGGTCACCCACTCGTAAACCATCAGCGCAGTGTTGTAGCCCTCTTTGTCCGGGCTTGGCAGCATCGAACCAAAGAAGCCGCTTTCCTTCTTCTTCAACTCGTCGATGGCGTCAGTACCGTTGATGCCGATGCCGATGACATTGGCAGGCGCGAAGCCGGCGCCCGCTGTGGCACGCACGCCGCCCAGCACGGTGTTGTCATTCATGCCGCCAACAATCAGGTTTTTGGCCCCTGAAGGCAGTTTAGGCAAGGCTGCGTTGGTGGAATCCATGCTGCCGGGAACGTCGAGGGTCTTTTGCGGGGTGAAAAGGATGTGATCTTCAGGCAGGCCAGCTTTCTTCAGTGCATCAACAGAGCCGTCGGTGCGCTTCTTGCCGGTATCCAGCTCGTTGTAGGTATTGATGATGGCGTAGGTGTCTTTCCAGTCCCAATTGCGTTTCTTCGCCTCGGTCGCCATCGCGGCGCCCTGCTTCTGGCCGACTTCAAAAGCGGCCATGCCCAGATAAGGGACGTCCTCCATGAACTTGCCTTTGGCATCCACGAAGCGGTCATCCACCGCCATCACCTTCATATCATTGGCCTTGGCTTTGGCCACGATGGCTGGGCCAAGATTGACATCCGGCGGGCAGATCACGAATCCCTTCACACCGTTGGCGGCCAGGCTGTCGATCGCAGAGAGGGTTTTTTCGCCGTCGGGAACGGCGATTTTGATCACTTCAAAACCGTGATCCTTGCCAGCTTTTTCGGCAAAAGCCCATTCGGTTTGAAACCAGGGTTCTTCGGCCTGTTTGACGAGAAAACCGATTTTGACTTTATCGGCGGCGAACACTCCGCCGGAAAGACCCAGAACGGCGGTGGCAACAGCGGCACAGCAAAGGGAACGAATCCCGTGACGGCTCAACATAGCTAACTCCTTATTGTTATTGAATAGCTACAGCGTCCAGCGTTGATTGAGTGACCTCAGGCGTACCTGAAAGCGGAAAGTCCGAGATCACCACGAAAAGCCAAATAGTCATACCATATTCGTAATGGCCGCAATGTAACCTAGTGTCACCCGCGGCATGGGCGTCTCCTCTCAGGGCTGGATAAAGGCCGACTCAGCCCGAAAAGCGGGTTGAAAGAAGGCCGCGGATACCGACGTCTGCCGCTAGCAGCGCCCCGTCGAAGGTTCCACTTCCGTCCGATGGCGCCGCACTGGTGATGTACAGCGTGGTCATGTCCGGACCGCCGAATACGCAGCTGGTGGGGTGACTGACGGGCAGCTCAACCACACGATCCACGCTGCCGTCCGGTGCAAATCGAATCAGGCAGCTCCCGCCCCAGCGCGCATTCCAGACGTAGCCTTCGTTATCCATGGCCGAGCCGTCAGGGATCCCGCGCGATTGCTCGGCGGCCCAGATTGAGCGCATACCGAGGGCGCCGCCGGGCAGAATTGGATAACGGTAGATCAGGCCATCGAGACTGTCGGCGCTGTACAACTCATCGCCCCGGGCATTCCAGAGCAGCGTATTGACGATGCCTTGCCCGCTCAGCAACGGGGTGACGGCGGCATCGGTATCAATGCGAAACAAGCCTCCAGAACGTCGCAACAGGGGCACGTCACCGCCCTGCTCGTCCAGGTTATTTTGCATGGTGCCCAGCCAGAGTCGGCCCTGAGCATCGCAGCGGGCTTCGTTGGCACGATTGCCCGGGACCGGGTCGGCGGCACACAGCAGCGTCAGTGCCGGTTCGTAGCCAGGGGAATCCAGATCAAGGCGATACACACCGCTGGGCAGTGTGACCAGCGCATCGCCGTAGACCGTGGGAATGAATGCCGAGACAGGTTCGGGCAGATGCCATTGCTGAAATTGCTCTTCGAACAACCGGCAGCCGAGCCGCGCCGCGATGTCGACCCAGTAGAGGGTTTGGGTATCAGCGTCCCAGAACGGACCTTCGCCCAGCATGAAACGGTGCGCCGAAACGGGCAGCCATTGCATATGAATATGTCCTTTGTTGTTATTTTTGTCGTATCGATCAGCTGCATCGGCAAGCTTGACCGTCGACTGCTCACTCACAGCTGCGGCATGCAACGTCAGCAGATGAGGAATACTAAATAGTATTACGATTAAATTTTCAAGCTGCCATTTATCGTCTATAAATCCAGATGCTGCACTTTTGCGAGATAAATAGTATTACCAATGACGATGCAGCTTCATCCAAGACAACAACAAGAAAAGGTAACCCCATGAAACCCTCTGCACTGCTCAGCAGTTTTGGACTGTCCTTGATGATCGCAACCCTCACGGCCAATGCGGCCAGTTTGTCCAGCGAGCACAGCGCTTTCGGCCACACCGCCGATGGCACTGCGGTCGAGAGATACACCCTGCGAAACAGCCACGGCGTCGAAGCCAGCATCATTACCTACGGCGCAACGCTGCAATCGCTGCTGGTGCCGGACAAGAGCGGCAAAGTTGCCGATGTCGTGCTGGGTTTTGATGACGTCAAGGGTTACCAGGACAATGGCACGGTCTATTTCGGCGCAACCATCGGGCGCTTCGGCAACCGTCTGGCAGGCGGCCAGTTCAAACTCGATGGCAAAACCTACCAGGTACCGCAGAACGACAAGACCAACGCCCTGCACGGCGGTACACAGGGTTTTGACAAGCGGGTGTGGAAGGCAGAGCCGAGCAACGAAAATGGCTGGGTGGGGGTGAAACTCACTTACCTGTCCGCAGATGGCGAGATGGGCTTCCCTGGCAACCTGAACACTCAGGTGACCTATAGCCTCAACGAGAAAAACGAGCTGCGCATCCAGTACCGGGCCACCACAGACAAGCCCACCGTGTTGAACCTCACCAACCACAGTTATTTCAACCTGGCAGGTGCGGGCGAAGGCGATGTGCTCAAGCAAGTGGCAATGCTGCATGCGTCGCACTACACGCCAGTCAACGAAAAGCTGATCCCGACTGGCGAATTACCGGCGGTCAAAGGCACGCCCATGGACTTCCTCAAGCCAACCGCCATCGGCAAGAACATCCACGCCGACCATCAGCAATTGAAGTATGCCGAGCCGAAACAAGGCGGCTTCGATTTCAACTGGGTGCTCGATACCAAAGGCGACGTCGGCAAGCTGGCTGCCGAAGTCAGCGACCCGCAGTCCGGGCGCCGTCTGCAGTTGTTCACCAGCGAGCCGGGTGTGCAGCTGTATACCGGTAACTTCCTGGACGGCAGCATTCATGGCAAAGGTGGCAAGGTCTATCCGCACTGGGGCGCTTTCACCCTGGAAACCCAACACTACCCGGATGCACCGAACCAGCCGAAATTCCAGAGCACCAGGCTCGATCCGGGCAAGACGTATACCCAGACCACGGTGTTTAAATTCCTATAGAGCTAACGCCGCACCTGCTTCTAATGTGGGAGCGGTGCTTGGTCTGGGCGGCATTCCGACGATAAGGACACCGTGATCTGAAGTGAATCGCGTCCAGCCTTATCGTCGGAATGCCGCCCAGACCAAGCACCGCTCCCACAGGGGATGTATTTACAGGCTATTTACCCCGCATGGCCTTCACCATCGCATCCACGTTGTACCTGAACATCTGCACATAGTTACCCGCCGGACCATCGGCTCGCGATAGCGCTTCGACGTACAGTTCGCCACCTGGTTTGGCACCACTGGCATCGGCGATCTGTTTGACCAGACGCGGATCACCTGAATTTTCGAAGAAATAGGCGCTGACATGCTCAGCCTTGATCTGCCGAATCAGCTTGCCCACATCGGCGGCGGAAGCTTCGGACTCGGTTGAAAAGCCCAGCGGCGACAGAAAGGTCACGCCATAGGCATCACCGAAGTAGCCAAAGGCGTCATGTGAGGTGAGGACCTTGCGCTGAGAGGCGGGAATGTTCTGAATTTGCGCGCGCGCGTAGCTGTCCAGCGCCTTGAGCTGCGCGCTATAACGCTCACCGTTTGCCTGATAAACGTTGGCACCTTGCGGATCGACTTTCTGCAATGCCGCCACAATATTGCGCACGTAGATCTGCGCATTGGCGGCGCTATTCCAGGCGTGGGGATCAGTGATGCGCTGACCGTCTTCTTCCATGCTGCGTGTCTTGATCCCGGTAGACAGCACCACAGGCTCGCCCTTGTAGCCGGAGGCCTTGATCAAACGGTCCATCCAGCCTTCCAGATGCAGGCCGCTGACAAACGCAACGTCGGCTTTTTTCAGTGCCTGAGCGTCTGCCGGAGTGGGCTCGTACACGTGCGGGTCACCATTGGGGCCGATCAGTGACGTGACATGCACCCGCTCGCGGCCGACGTTCTGCACCATGTCGGCGATCACCGTGAAAGATGCCACCGCCTCAAGCGGTCTGGCCTGCGCCAGAACACTAAACCCGGACAGCGCAAAGGCTGCCAATGTGCCAAACAGCATTGATCGTTTCATGACGTTGCCTTTTTGGTTACAGGCCAGCTATCAACCAGCCAGATGGGATTGGGGAAACAGCCGCCGCAGGATGCCGGTACGACCAAACATCAGGGAAAACCCGTAGAACGCGCTGGCTGTCAGAACGATGGCAGGGCCGGAAGCGACGCCCAGGTGATAGGAGATGATCAAGCCGATCAGCCCCGACATGGTCGCCACCAGGGTTGAGATCAGCACCAGCGCAGTGAGCGAAGTCGCCCAGAACCGCGCCGCCGTGGCCGGCAGCATCATCATGCCCACCGCCATCAAGGTGCCCAGCGCCTGAAACCCGGCCACCAGATTGAGCACCACCAGCAGCAGAAACAGAACGTGATACAACGAACCGCGCCCGCCCACTGCGCGCAGAAAACCGGGATCGAAACATTCCAGCACCAAAGGCCGATAGATCAGCGCCAGAAGGATCACCGTGAAGGAAGCGATGCCCCCAACCATGTAAATCGCATCGGCATCAATTGCCAGAATGGTGCCGAACAACACATGCAGCAGGTCGACATTGGAGCCGTGCAATGAAACGATCATCACCCCGGCGGCCAGTGACGTCAGGTAGAAGCTGGCAAAACTGGCGTCCTCCCGCAGCGTGGTGAGTCGGCTGACCAGCCCGGACAACAGCGCAACCGCCAGGCCGGCAATAAGCCCACCTATGCCCATGGCCGGTAACGACAACCCAAAAAACAGAAAGCCCAGCGCGGCACCCGGCAATACCGCGTGGCTCATGGCATCCCCCACCAGACTCATGCGGCGGAGCATCAGCAACACGCCCACCGGACCGGAGCCAATGCCCAACGCCAGACAGGCCACCAGGGCGCGGCGCATGAAGCCGAATTCGACGAAGGGGTCGATTAACAGGTTATAGAGCGTCATAACTGCAATCCCAGCAAACGAACTGGATAGAGGCTTGGAACCCGTTCCCCTGTGGGAGCGGAGCTTGGTCTGGGCGGCATTCCGACGATAAGGACACCGCGATTTCAAATGAACCGCGTCCAGCCTTATCGCGGGCAAGCACCGCTCCCACAGGTTCTGTATTCACAGCCAAAGAACGCGGTCTCAGGAGCATTGGGAATCATCCACCCCACACAAACCCGCATCCGCACTCCAGAACTCCGCCATGTTCCGCGCTTTGCGCAGGTTGACGGTGTTGAGCACCTCGGCGGTTGGGCCCCAGGCGATGGACTCGCGCGCCATGAGCAGTGTTTGCGGAAAGTGCTGACGGACCTGGTCGATGTCATGGAGCACGGCGATGACGGTCCTGCCCTGCCCGTGCCAGACCCGCACCAACTCAAGCAGGTCACGAGTGGTGCGGGCGTCGATGGCTGTGAACGGTTCGTCGAGCAAGATCACCGCTGCGTCCTGCAATAACAGACGGGCAAACAGCACCCGCTGAAATTGCCCGGAAGACAGCGATCCGATGCTGCGCGATTCGAAACCTTCAAGCCCGACCGCTTGCAGCGACTGCCGGGTCCGCTTGGCCGCATCGCGACCCAGGCCACGAAACGCGCCCATGCTGCGCCACGCCCCCATGGCCACGGTGTCGGCGACGCTCAAAGGAAAGCTGCGATCGATTTCTGCCGCCTGAGGTAGATAACCCAGGGCTCTGGTGGCCAGATTGCCCCGATCCACCCTCCCTGCCGCGGGTTTCAGGGTTCCGGCAATGGCTTTGATCAGTGTGGATTTGCCGGCACCGTTAGGCCCGACAATGGCCGTCAGGCTACCCGCGTCGAAACACCCGGTGATGTGATGAACCGCCGGACGCCGCTCATAGGCAACGGTCAGGTCTTTCAGAGCAATGGCCGCGCTCATGGAATGGCCACCGCCCAGACGATGGCCAGCCACAGCAAAACCAGCATCCCGGCAGCGAAGAGAATTCTCCTCCATGCCGACTGGGCCAATACCGAGCCCGCAATGGAGGAAACGCGAGGAGTTTTCATGGTCAATAGCCTGCAACGATTCGTTACAGTATTACATAGCATCCGCACAAAGCGTTATGTAATAATACTTTGCTTTTTTATCGGGCAATAGCCTTGAAGCCTTTGCTCAAATCCGCGATCAGCGCGTCTACGTCCTCAAGTCCGATATGCAGGCGCAAGATCGGGTTCAGTAACTGGTCGGCAGTGTTATCGCGATCCTTGAGGTCAGCGACGGTAATCAGGCTTTCATAACCTCCCCAGGATGCGCCAAGCCCGAACAGCGTCAGTGCGCCGATAAAATCATCCAACTGAACAGGGTCGGCGTCGATCAGCTCAAACGACAACAAACCATTGCTGCCACTGAAGTCGCGGTTGAACAGCGCATGATGTGGGTGATCAGCCAGCGCCGGATGAAAGACCCGATTGACCTGCGGTTGCGCCTGCAACCAGTGGGCGACTTGCAGGGCTTGCCGCTCATGGACATCCAGGCGCGACGCCAGCGTTCGGGCGCCACGCAACACCAGATACGCGTCGTCCGGACTAACCGTGTTGCCAAAGGTTTCGCTCATCCGCCCCAACGCTGGCCAGACATCCTCGCGGGTGCAGACACTGCCCATCACCACATCGCTATGGCCGCAGATGTACTTGGTCAACGCCATGATCGAGATATCTGCGCCCAAAGTCAGCGGCCGATACAGGTAGCCCGAGCCCCAGGTATTGTCGACGGCCAATAGGATCCTGCGCGGCTTGCACACCGCCGCAATGGCCGGCAAATCGCAAAGCTCATAGAGCAGCGAACCGGGCACTTCGGCGTAGACCATTTTGGTATTGGCTTGCAGCAGGCTCTCCAGGCCCTGCCCGTCTGCGGAAAAATAGCTCACTTGAATGCCAAACGGTTGCAGAAACTCACTCGCCAGCCTGCGCACCGGACCGTAAACAGCATCGGTAATCAGCACATGATCGCCGGGACGCAGATAGGCCAGGAACGTCTGCGCCGCAGCCGCGAGGCCGGTGGAGAACAGCTTGCTGCGATAACCGCCTTCCAGTTCGGTGACCAGATCCTCCAGCGCAAAGGCCGTCGGGTTGCCTCGGGCGCCGTAACTCAGCACCCGTTCAGTATCCCTGCGCTTACGCACATCACGCATTTGCTCGAGGGTATCGAATAACACCGTACTCAGGCGGGTCACCGGCACATTCACGGCGCGAGCGCCGCTGCCATTTTCAGTACGTGCGGCGTGAATCAATCGGGTTCGCACGCTTTCAGGCTTTTTTCCGTGCAAGGGTCTCAGGCTGTTGATTTCCTGATCGGTCATTTGCGCCAGCAAACCGATTTCCCAAGCCAGATACTGACGTGCCGCGGCCTTGTTACCCGAGTGCCGGTCGTGGGTAAAGAACAGGAAGTCGATGCACTGCTCGTCCGTCAGACTGGCCGGGTTTTCCTGCAGGGCCAACCCGGCTTGTTGCCAGGCTTGCAGCCCGCCGTCCAGCAGCAGAACCTGGCTACGTTGTTCTGCTTTCAACTCAAGTGCCGCCAGTCCGGCCACTTCAGGGCTGTCAGCCAGCAATACCAGAGGGCGCGTTTCATCGGCCACCGCATGCGCTAGCAACGGCCGGATTGACCAGCGCGCACCCTCGATATGCGCCTTGCGGAAACTGCTGCTCGGGCGCAGGTCGATCAGCGCCACGGCGTTATTTTTCAGGGCGTCAGCAAGGGCCAGTACATGGGTGGTCGGTAACGACGGGGAGCTCTGCACCGGTTTGCCAGGCAGCGCCAGACCGCTGTTGACGCCGTCGGCCAGCACGTAAGCCTCATGCCCCAATTGGCGCAACCAACCGGCAACAATCGGCGCGCGAATGCCATCGCTGTCGATCAATACAAGACGAGCATTGCGCACACCCACATACAGATCCGTGGACTGAATCAGCTGCCCGCCCGGCGTATGCTGCGCGCCGGGCAATGTACCGGCGGCAAACTCTTCAGCAGTGCGCACATCACACAGAAAGAGACTGCGCCCGGGATCAGCGGCCCAGCTCGCGACCTGTTCGGCACTGACGGTTTTGACGCCGGTCCTGCCCGCCAGAGTCCGGGCTGCCTCGCGCTGCTTGTCGAGATCGCGGTGGGCGATCTCATCGGGGTAACGCCGAGTGCTGCCATGTTCCAGTTGCAGATCCGCGAGAAACCAGCCTTGGGTGCCGTTTTCGAGTGCATAGACCGGGTTCTTCACGCCCAGATCAATCAGGGTCTGCGCGCCGATGATGCTGCGCGTACGCCCGGCACAGTTGACCACGATGGGGGTGGTTTCATCGGCCAGAAGGCCCGGCAAGCGATAGCCCAATTCGCCGTTCGGGCAGCAGATGGAACCGGGAATGGTCATCTTGCGATATTCGTCGAATGGTCTGCCATCGAGCACCAGCAAAGGTCCGCCAGCAGCCTGCCACTGGGCCAATTCTTCGGCGCTGATGTGTGGCGTGTGGCTCGCCTCTTCCACCCGTTCACCGAAGGCCTTGGACGGCACGTGGACACCGGCAAACAGCTGCAAGCCAGCAGCCTGCCAGCCATCCGCGCCGCCTTGCAGAATATGCACATGGTGATAGCCCAGCGCTTCAAGCCGCGTCGCCGCACGAGGGGCGACGTCCACGCCGTTCTGGTCGTAGATCACCAACCGCACGCGCGGATTGGGCGCCAGACGTGGCACTTCGATTTCCAGCCGGCTGTACGGCAGGTTCTGCCCATGAAACAAATGCGCTTCGCCGTACTGGCCGTGCTCGCGCACATCGAACAGGGCAATTTCCTGGCCGTCGAAAAGCCACTGTTGCAGTTGCGCTGGGGTGATGGTCTGGCTCATGAGATTCTCTGATTCGTTTATAACTTTCCCCTGTAGGAGCTGCCGAAGGCTGCGAAAGCGTTGCATCAGACACACCGATTTCGCAGCCTTCGGCAGCTCCTACAGGGATTGCGTGCCGATCTGTCACTGCAACTGCAACGCCCCTTCACCGGCCGCCACTCCCCTGCCGGCGGGCCTTTATGCGTTCGCGCAGAGATCGATCATGGGTAGGCCTTGATCGAGGGTTCCATCTGCGAGGCGTTGTAGTTCAGCACCCGGCCTTCTTCATTGACACCAAAACGCCCGTTCAACGACTCCAGCGGGCGGCCGTACAGATGGAAATGCAGGGTCGGCTGGTCACCCTCAACCTTGATCCCATGCAGATCTTCGCCCAGGAAACCGATCGGCGTACCCGGCTGCACCACCACTTCCTGATCCAGCACCAGCTTCGCGTACTCCGGATCGCTGCCGTCGTCAGTGCGTGCCCACACGTAATTGATTTCCTGGCCCTGCACGGCAACGATCACCGCCCAGGTTTCGTGGTTATGCGGCAGAGTCTTTTTGCCTGGCAGCAAGGAGTTCATGTACAGGGTCGGCGTGATGCCATCGTCATTCAGGCGATAGCGAAACGCCGTCGGGCCATCGCCGGGCACCGGGGATGGAAACTCGGTGAAGTTGAACAGGTCATGGCGTGTGGCAAGCCCTTCCAGTAGCGCGATGATTTCCTTCAACGCTTCGCGGTCTACGCCACGGTCATTGATGACACGCACTCGCTGCAGAAGGCTTTCGATGGCATGGGCACGGTTTTCGATAGTCATAAGTACTCCTGGGTGATCGTTGCATTGATTTGTTGTGGAACTGCACGCAGGTAATGCCCGCTACGCGGGTCTTTGTTTTTATGTTGGAGCGAGGCTTGCCCGCGAAGACGGTATTCCCTACGCAGGATATCTACCGCATGTACCGGCCTCTTCGCGGGCAAGCCACGCTCCAACAGGTAATTGATCAAACAGAAATGCTGTACCGACTCAGATTGCTCAGCACATACGGATCGTTAGGCACCGCAGGGCGCCGCCCGGAATCACCCAGCGCATGACGCAGAAATTCCTGGGTGCGCTCGCTGACCGGGCGCTGGAAAATCTGCTCGGCGCTGCCATGTTCGACGATCAAACCGTTCTCGGTGAAATACACCACGTCGCTGATTTCTTCGGCGAAGCGCATTTCATGGGTGACCAGCACGCAGGTCATGCCCTCTTCCGTCAGTTCGCGGATCACGGTCAGCACCTCACCAACGGTTTCCGGATCAAGGGCGGAAGTCACTTCGTCAAACAGGATCAGCTCAGGGCGCATCGCCAGGGCGCGGGCAATCGCCACACGCTGCTGCTGGCCGCCGGACAGTTGGCCGGGGTAAGCGTCGGCCTTGTGCTCCATGCGCACTTTGGCGAGCAGTGCGCGGGCCTGTTTTTCAGCCTCGTCGCGGTTCAGGCCCAGCACCTTGCGCGGTGCGATCACCAGGTTTTCCAGTACCGACAGATGCGGGAACAGGTTGTATTGCTGGAATACAAAGCCAACTCGCTTACGCAATTCGATGCGTTGTGGTTCGCTGGCCAGCTTGTCGACTTCGGTATCACCGACGCGGATGGTGCCGCGTTGAGTCTGCAGCAAGCCGGTGATGCAGCGCAGAATGGTCGATTTACCCGATCCCGACGGGCCGATGATCGACACGGCCTGACCGCGCTGCACCTCCAGATCGATGCCCTTGAGCACGTGGTTGGTGCCGAACGACAGATGCAGGTCACGCAGGCGCACCAGCGGCTCGTTGGCGCTATTAGTAGAAGGCATAACGGCGCTCCAGGCGTTGAGTCAAACGGGAAATCGGGTAGCAGTAGGCGAAAAACAGCGCCAACAGGCTCAGGTAGATCAGCACGGTGAAGCCAGTCTGATTCACGGTGTTACTGGCGATCTGCGCTGTGTCGATCACGTCATGCACACCCACCAGCGACGCCAGCGCCGTGCCCATGGTGATCACCGCATAGAGGTTCATCCACGGCGGCAACATGCGCTTGAAGCACTGCGGCAGGATGATCGAAGTGAAAATCTGCCAGCGGGTAAACGCCAGGGAACGCGCCGCTTCCCATTGGGTGCTGGGGATCGAGCCAATCGCGCCGCGAAAGATCTCCGCTACGTTGGCGCTGGCAGGCAGTGCCAGGCCGATGGTGACCTTGACCCAGTCGGGGAACGACACGTAAGAGCTGCCGATATGTATCTCGAACGGGAATACATAGGTGGTGAAGTAGATCAGCACCAGCCACGGCGCATTGCGAAAGATCTGCACCCAGATTCGTGCTGGCAGGCGCAGCAGCCAAGTGGGTGACAGCGCCAGTGCGCCGATCAACAGGCCCATCAAGGTGCCCAGACCGATCGCCACCAGACTGATCAGAATGTTTTGCCCGAAGCCCTTGGCCAGCGCTGGTGACCATTGCACCAGCGCCATGAACACCGGGCTTTGTGGCGCAGCAAACATCAGCCAGGCGGCAGCGGCAATCAGCAGTAGGAGCTTGCCAGGATGCCGACGCGGCCAGGCCAGCGGCGCGGCGACGGAAGAATCAATGGCCATAACCGGGCATCCTCAGGCGCGCTTCAAGGGCGCGGCCTACACAATTGACGACGAAACTCAGCAAGCCAAAAAACGACAGCATCAAAATCATCAGTTCCAGCACGTTATCGCTCTGGGTCCAGATCATGATGGCGGCGTAGGTGATGTCGCCCACTGCGATAGCAGAGGCCACGGCAGTCATCTTCACCAGATCGATCAGGTTGTTGATCAGCGACGGCAACGCGAAACGCAGTGCCAGCGGCAACTGGACATTCCACAACAACTGGCGGCTGCTGAAGGCCAGGGAGTTGGCGGCTTCCATAGTCACCGATGGCACCGCTTCAATGCCGGCGCGCAGGGCTTCGGCATGAAATGCGCCCTTGTGCAGGGAAATAACGATCACCACCCAGGCAAACGGCGTCAGCGGATTTGCCGCGCCTACTGCCTGAGTCAGCAGCATGTTCAGCACCAGGAACGCGCAATACAGCTGCACCAGCGTCGGCGTATTACGGGTTACTTCAATGAAGATCCGTGCCGGCGTAGCCAGATAAGCCCTGCCGGAAGTAAGCATGGCGGCCAGCACCACGCCCACCAGCAAACTGCCGACGATGGTCAAAGCGCAGAGCAACAGCGTGGTCAGTGCGCCGTCCACCAGAGAGCCGCGCTGGTAGGCATCGAGCAGAAAGTTGTAGTTGAGTCCGAACCCTGCGCTCCAGTGCACGAACAGTTCCAGCCAATGACTCATGCAGGCACCTCACTGTGCAATTGAGCGCAGGCAGCTGCGATCCGCCGTCCGGCTTCAGCGACACTGCTGGTTGCAGTCGCAATCGACAGGCGAAACCACGGCGACAGACCGTAGGCGCTGCCCGCAACGCCAGCGACCCCGGATTCAAGCAACCAGTCGACCACATCGGCATCGCTGTCGATGCGTTGACCATCGGGACGATAACGCCCCAGCAAACCTTCGCATCTGACGAACACAAAGAATCCCCCTTGGGGTTCCAGCACCTGCAAGCCCTCCACGTCAAGCAAGGCAGCCACCAGCAAATCCCGACGCTGGCGATAGGCCGCAACCTGTTCCGGCAGGAAACCCAAACCGCCCTCAAAGGCCGCCAATGCTGCGGCCTGCCCGACCGATGATGCGCCAGAGGTGGACTGCGACTGCACCACGGTCATGGCGGTGGCCAGTTGTTGCGGACCGGCACCGAAACCGATTCGCCAGCCCGTCATGGCGTAAGTCTTGGACACGCCGCCAACCAGCAGGCAACGCGATTGCAGGTCAGGGGCGACATTGAGCAGGTTCAACGCCGGGTGATCATCAAAGCGAATGTGCTCGTAGAGTTCGTCCAGCAAGACCAGCACCTGCGGATAGCGACGCAGCACTTCGGCCAGCGCCAGCAGCTCGGCTGCGCTGTACACCGCACCGCTCGGGTTGCCGGGGCCGTTGAGGATCAGCCAGCGAGTGCGCTCACTGATGTGGCTTTGCAGCTGCGCCGGGGTCAGCTTGCAGCCTTGCTCCAGCGGGCATTCGATGAAGATCGGCTCGCCACCGCTGAGGCGCACGCTATCAGGGAATGACGGCCAGTACGGCACCGGGACCAGCACTTCGTCGCCATCGTCCAGGGTCGCGGCGAAGGCGTTGTAAATGATTTGCTTGGCGCCGTTGGCGATCACGATGCAAGGCAGCGCGTAGTCCAGGCGATTTTCCCGCTTGAGCTTGCGCTGCACCGCGTCACGCAACGCGCGCACACCCGCAGTTGCAGTGTATTTGGTGTCACCGGCAGCAATCGCCGCACAGGCTGCTTGCTTGATGTGCTCAGGAGTATCGAAATCCGGCTCACCCGTGGTCAGGTCGAGGATATCGACCCCCGCTTCGCGCAAGGCCGTCACTCGTGATTTGGCGGCAGCATTGGCCGACAGCCTGACGCGTTGCACGCGTTTTGAAAGGCGCAACGTCATGGCATTTCTCCCTGATCGCCAACCGCCAGGACCTTGCCGGGGTTGAGCAGGTTGTTCGGGTCCAGCGCCCGCTTGATGCGACGCATGAGGTCCAGCTCTACCGGGCTTTTGTAGCGCGGCAGCATCTTCAACTTGCGCTGACCAATGCCGTGTTCAGCACTGATGGAGCCGCCATGAGCATGGGCGCTGTCATGGACCAACAGGCTCAAGGCCTGGTAATTGGCCATGTGCGCTTCGACTGTGGAATCCAGCGGGTGGGCGACGTTGTAATGCAGGTTGCCGTCCCCCAGATGGCCGAAGGTGAAGTTGCGCACGCCAGGGAAATGCTCCTGGAGCAACGCATCGGTACGCGTTACGAACTCCACAACCCGTGAAATCGGCACCGAGATGTCGTGTTTAATGTTGCGCCCGGCACGCTTTTGCGCATCGCTCATGTTCTCCCGCAGCAGCCAAAGAGCCTGGCTTTGCGCCAGGCTTTCGGCGATCAGGGCATCGGCCAGCAAATCAGACTCGAATGCCGCGCCCAGCACCTCTTCGAACGAGTGCCGGGCGTGGATCTCGCTGTGGTTGTCGGAGAGTTCCAGTAGCGCGAACCACGGCTGCGAGGCCTGAGCGAAGGGCTTCGGGCCTTCGGGGAATTGCTCGCGCAGCAGCGCCAGGCAATCAGCCGTCAGCAGTTCGAAAGCCGTCAGGCTGGCGCCGAAACCGGCACGGGCGTGGGACAGAAAACTGACCGCCTGGGCCAGCGACTCAAAGGCCAGCAACGCCGTGGCCTGCGCTTTGGGCAGCGGGAACAGCTTAAGGGTCGCTGCCGTAATAATGCCCAGCGTGCCTTCGCTGCCGATGTACAGATCTCTCAGGTCGTAACCGGTATTGTCTTTTCGCAACCCGCGCAGTCCGTGCCAGATTTCACCCTCGGCAGTGACCACTTCCAGGCCAAGAGTCAGCTCACGGGTATTGCCATAACGCAGCACTGCCGTGCCACCGGCATTGGTGCCTAGATTGCCGCCAATGGTGCAACTGCCTTCCGCGCCCAGGCTGAGCGGGAACAAACGATCAGCATTGCGCGCCACGTCCTGCAGGTCTTGCAGGATGCAGCCGGCTTCCACGGTGAAGGTGTCGTTATCGGTGTCCACCTCACGCACCTGATTCAGGCGGTCCAGCAACACCAGCACTGCCGTGCCGCTGGCATCCGGTGTCGCGGCGCCCATCAAGCCGGTGTTGCCACCCTGCACCACGATCGGCGCCTTGTGAGCGACGCACACGCGAACTACGGCGGCCACTTGCTCGGTATCTGCCGGGTGCACGACGGCCACGACTGTCCCGACGAAACTGCCCTGTTTGTCCGTCAGCCGAGTTTCGGCGTCCGCACCGTTTTGGACATAGGGTTCGCCCAGCAGTTGCTGGAGCGCCCGAAACAGGACTGAGCTCATTGGCTGACGGCCAGCGGTGCGGCGTTACGGAATTTTTCATGCAGGTCGCGCAAGGCCTGGGATGGCGCCATGCCGGTGCGGGTACCCACGTCGATTAACCAGCCACTGCGATGCCAGTCACGAACGATGGCGTCGAGTTTTGCCTGCACATCGTGCTCACCCTTGCGCACCCAGAACACCGAATTTGAAGGAATAAGATCGGTCGGCAGCGGGATTTCATAGTCAGACCACTCCGCTTCGCTGAGCAGGGTATGCATCGTCGGACTGACGTGCACAGCAGCTACACAGCCATTGCCACGCAGAGACAACAGCGACTCGGACTGGCTACGGAACGCCTTGATTTGCGCGCCGTAGACTTCCTGCAATGGCTTGATGAAATTGCTGCCCTGGGACACGCACACCGGTTTGCCTTTAAGGTCTTCCCATTTGCTGATGCCGGCGCCTTTGCGAATCAAGGCCGCGCCGCCCACTTCTTCATAGGGCGTTGGCACGTAGTCGAGAATCTCGGCGCGCTCATCGGTGTACTGCATGTTGGCGATCAGCAGATCCACTTTTCCCTGCTGCAGGAATTGCACACGGTTGGGAGCCAGAACCGACACGGTCTCCAGCTCGACGCCCAGCTGTCTTGCGATGCCTTTGGCCAGCTCGACGTTATAGCCCTGATGCTCGCCAGTCGTCGGATCGATGGTGCCAAACGGCGGCCCGCTCAGGATTACGCCGATGCTGATCTTGTGGCGCTGCTGGATCTTGTCCAGCGTAGCGTCCGCATGGGCCACCCCGGCGCACAGCACCAGGCCAAGAGCGGTGAGGGTTTTGCGGGTGAAGAAGGTGGTCATGGGTGGTTACCTTGGAATGCGTACCCGTTGGAGCGAGGCTTGCCCGCGAACCAGTCGACGCGGTGCGGCGGATAGTCCGCGTCATCGTTCTTCGCGGGCAAGCCTCGCTCCAACAGTCAGTCGATAAATCCGGAAGCTTTTAGCCCTTGAACTGCGCCTGCAATTCCACCAGCGCTGGCGAGGCCGGGGTGATGTTGTGGCGTTTCTCACCTTCGATCAGGAAACCTGTGCGGTGCCAGTCCTTGACGATGGCATCCAGTTCGGCCTGGGTGTCGGTTTCGCCCTGACGGGTCCAGATCACCGATGGCGCCGGGTTGAGCTCCGGCGAAATCGCGCGGTAGTCCTTCCACTCAGGGTTGTTGGCGATTAGAGGGTTGATCAGCGTCGAGTCATGAACGGCGGCAACGCAGTTGTTGCCTCGCAAGGCCAGCAGCGATTCGGACGAGCTTTTGAACGCCTTGAGCTCTGCGCCTAACTCAGTCAGCGGCTTGACATAGCTGCTGCCCTGGGAAGTGCACACCGGTTGGCCCTTGAGGTCCTGCCAGGTCGTGATTTTGCTGTCCTTGAGCACCGCCGCCGTACCGCCAACGCGATAGAACGGCGTCGGCACCGAGCCCAGAATCTGCCCGCGCTCCGGGGTCCACTCCATATTGGCGATCAGCAGATCAACCTTGCCCTGCTGGAGGAACTGCACGCGGTTGGCCGGCAGCACCGGTACCAGTTCGACGTCGGCGCCCAGCCGACGGCCAAGGTCTTCCGCCAGGTCGACGTTCAGGCCTTTGGCTTTCTGGTTGGCTGGATCAATAGACCCGAACGGGCCACCGGACAGCAGCACGCCGACCACCAGCTTGTGCCGGGCCTGAATCTTGTCCAGCGTGGCATCGGCTTGTGCCATACCGCTGGCCATCAGAGAAGCCCATGCACCCAATATGACTGGCAGAAAACGTGAGGCTGAATTGCGTGCGTTCGGCATAAATATCCCCTGGCGAGTGACCGGCGTACCCCGATCTGATGTGGGGCATCCTAGGTACTGCCAGCGACGAACGGAAATGCAAATATCAAATATGGTTATAACTTTCTGTAATCCCCAATAAGACCAAAAAGCTATAAGCAATCTATATGGGCGATCAACCCATTTCTTATAAATTTATTTCTTCATTTGCATAAAGCTTCGTAATGTATTGTGCTGTCTGTTTGATATGAATCGAGTCGTATCCATCATGCCCACTCCCCCTTCTGCTTCGACACTCGACCTGGACCTGCTACGGACTTTCGTTGCAGTCGTCGACCATCACAGCTTTGCCGAAGCGGGCCTGCATCTGGCCCGAACACAGTCTTCAGTGACTCAGCATATGCAGCGTCTTGAGCAACAAGTGGGTGTCAGCCTGTTTCACAAACAGGGCCGACAGAAGCAACTGACCGAGCCCGGCCGCCAGTTGTTGCGCCATGCCCGGCAAATGCTCTCGCTCAATGACGAGGCGCTCAATGCGCTGCGTGAAGACAGCCTCAGCGGCGTGTTGCGCATAGGCTCACCTCATGACATCGCAGACACAATCCTGCCGCCGATCCTCAGCCACATTGCCCGCTCGGCACCGCGCCTGAGGCTGGAGATCGATGTGGGCCGCAGCCCGTTCCTGATGGACGATTTACATCGGGGCAAGGTGGATATGGTGATTTCCACCCGGGAAGATCCGGACCTGGAAGGCTTTGCGCTGCGAACCTCGCCGGTATGGTGGATCTGTTCTGCCCAGTACATCCATGTACCCGGCGAGCCATTACCGCTGATCCTGGTGGATGAGCCGAGTATCTATCGGCGCTATGCTCTGGAGGCTCTGGAGCGCGCCAACATCCCCTGGCGCCAGGCTTATCTGGCGTCCAATCTGATCGGCATCAAAGCCGCCACCAGGGCCGGCCTTGGGGTGACCGCAAGGAGTATGGAAATGCTCGGCCCGGACATGCGCGTACTGGGCGAAAACGACGGTCTGCCCCGCCTGCCGGACGTGACCTACCACCTGTGGATCAGGCCCAACACAGTCAACCCTTTGGCGCGCAAGGCTTATGACCTGATTCGCGGGAGTCAGGGGTTGTAGGGGCAGGCTCAGGTTTGGCACTGATTCAGGCACACCTCGGTCCTGTAGGAGCTGACCAAGGTTGCGAGGGCTGCGAAGGCGGCGTGTCAGACAGGCCGCTGTTCGCAGCCTGCGGCAGCTCCTACAGAGCCTGCATTACGCGTAAATCACCTCGGCAATTGCAGATCCGTCGCCGGGATGATCCGCGCCAGACGCACCACCGTCACGCCCGGCCCCAGATGGCGCAGTGAAGGCTGTACCAGCACGCAATTATCGTAAGGTGTAACGACGTCTCGATCGCCATCCCGCGCAATGACCGTACCGGCCCGTTCAATCAGTTCCAGCCCTCGATAGTCCTCCACAAAAGTGAAGTCCATGCTGCTGGCGACCACAGGTTCGGTGACCTGCAAGAAGCGCTGGACAGCTGGACGCTTTTGGCTGAGAAACCCCTGCACATCTGATTCCAGCACCGTCCCCGTACAAATCAGAAACCGCGCGGCGATATCCAGCGCCACTTGCTCGCTTAACCTGGAAAAATGTTGCCCGGTCTCGATCAGCAAGGCGTTCTTCTTGCTGGCGGCATCGTCGAAGCCGCCGTAATCGCGCATACGTTTGCCGTTGAGGTGACCGTTGTCAGCAACAACCACCTCCGGCACACCCAGTGCTGCGGCAAATTCCAGCCCTTTGGTCTGTGCGCCGCTCATCATCACCGGTGCCGCTTCTTCATGCATGGAGTGGATATCCAGCAACAGATCAACGCTGTCGATCACCGGGCGCAAGGCTCGGGCCCGGTTCAGTTCGACAGACTGTTCATCACCGTCCAGGCGTTCGCGGACCCAGACCCGGTTCATGTCTTCATCGATATAGCGCGTGGCGTCGATGTCCTGAGGATCAAAGCGGTGGTACGCCTCTACATTGCCAAACGCCAGGCTCAAGCGTCCTTGACGCGGGCGCACACCGGCGCGCAATAAGGCGTCCACCGCGATGGCGCCAGTGACTTCATTGCCGTGGGTCAGGGCCATGACCATCACGTGGGGCCCAGGCACACCACTGTCAAAGCTGTGTACGTATTCGACGCCAGTATTGCCGGCCTGCCATTGGCGGATATCCGGAAATTCGACTTCCACCGGGTACGGTTGCAGCGTTGCGCGAACTTGCTCAAGGGTTTTCATTGCCATCTCCGACAGATAAAGGTTTGCATGTGCCGGGCTGCACAGCCCGGCATCGACGATCTTGTTGTTCGACTGGGTGATTCAGTGCTGAGGCTGGCTGCGCATGCGACGACAAGGGCGATGACCGAAATCACGCTGATCAACACTGTTGCCATGACATAGAAACTCGGCGCCAGCTTGCTGCCGGTGGCTTCGATCATCCAGGTCACGATCAGTGGCGCGAAACCGCCAAACAGGGTCACTGAGAAGTTGTAACTCAGGGCCAGCCCGGTGCCACGGATGCTCGTGGGGAAGATATCCGCCAGCATCGCCGGGATAGGTCCCAGACAGGCTGCGATCAAGATGCCAACAATCGCCTGGACCATCAGCAACGTCCCCAGCGACGGGAAAGCATTGAGCAGCACGAACATGGGGTAAGACGACAGACCGGTGATCAATAACGCGACACTCAATACCCTGAAGCGCCCCAGGCGATCAGACAGCCCACCGAATACCGGTGCCATGATCATCAACATCACCCCGGTGATCAGCGCTCCCATGTACGAGGATGTGGCGGTAATGTGCAGCTGCTTGAGTGCATAAGTCGGCATGTACAGCTTGTGTACATAGTTGAAAGCAGTTGCTCCAGAAACCACGCCGATAGCCAGCAACAGGCTGACATGGCCCTTGATCAATACGTCGCGCAGTGGCGTGCGATGGGTTTCCTGGCTGGCGACTTTCTGGAAGTCCGGGGTTTCATCGATCTGGCTGCGAATATACAAACCCACCGGCCCGATCAACAAACCGACGCCAAATGCTACCCGCCAGCCCCAGTCACTGAGTTGTACGTCGGTCAGCACGTAGCTGAGCAACGCACTCATGCCTGCCGCCAGAATGGTTGCCAGCCCTTGGGTCGAAAGCTGCCAGCTGGCAAAAAAGCCGCGACGTTTGGCATCGGCGTGTTCGACCATGAAAGCCGTCGCGGCACCAAATTCTCCACCCGTGGAAAACCCCTGGAGCATTCGGGCGACGATGATGATCAGCGGTGCCGCGTAGCCGATCTGCTCGAAGGTCGGGACGAAAGTGATCAGCGCCGTGCCAATCATCATGATCAGGATCGACATCGTCAGCGATGCCTTGCGCCCTGCCCTGTCTGCATAGGAGCCAAGGACGATCGCGCCCAGTGGTCGCATGAGGAACGAGATACCAAACGAACCGACACTCAGTAACAGCGAGGTCGTTTCGTTATCGGAAGGGAAAAACAGCTTGCCAATGATGATCGCAAAGTAGCCGTAGATCAGCAGGTCGTAGAATTCCAGCGCATTGCCGATACTGGCGGCGACGATTTCTTTCCATGGACTGCGCCGTGGTGCAGCCATCGAAGCATGGGTTGCTGCCGTTTGAACTGTCATGAATAGGCCCCGGTTGATCACAGTGGCGACCGCTCATGTCAAACCGGCTGGCGACAATGAGGATCGCGGTATTTTTATGGGCGGCGCGAATCAATGGCTCAGGGCGTCTGAACCCACATTGCCTTCACCCCGGGGCTAAGTTGAATCAAGAGAATCAAGCCGACAATTGCTGTTTCGGCACAGGCCTGAGCCTTTCGGGCACGCCTTCGATGGCATCTGACTTTCGGCGGCACTTCAGAAGACGAGTTTTTTTCATTTGCCCTGAATCGGTGCATCTTCAGACAGGCCACGCCAGATTCTCATGACCTGTTCGGCCTGATTCGAGCGCCGTCGATGCAGGGAAATATCAAAGCCGATCGTCAGTTCAGGACCGCCAGCCATGACCAGCTCTCCAGCGGCCAGGGCAGCCTTGACCACCATTTGCGGCAACCAGGCCAGGCCATTGCCGCGCTTGGCCATTTGCAGAATCGCGTCGTAGGAATCGGCCTGGTAGGTCATGCGTAACGCCACCCGTTGCGGCAGGCTCGCCAGATGCTGGGCGAGTACGCCGCGCAAGGCCAGGGTCGGCGAAAAGGCCAGCCAGGGAACGCTGGAGGCCGAGACCCCCGCGCCGATCTGGAAGCGTGGCTGGCCGTCCGTATCCGGAGCGCTGACCGGGACCAGGGCCTCACGGGCCAATACCAGAGAGTCGAAGCGTTCAGGGTCAATGAGGATCTGGGTCAGCGGGCTGGAAAAAATCAGCAGCAGGTCAACCTCCCCGGCCGAAACCCGGCTGATGGCTTCCTGTGAGCCGCTGGTCACCAGCGACACCGCAAATGATCCGAAGCGTCGATTGAGCGACTCGTACCAGTCCGGAAAGAAATCGCTGGCCAGAGTACGTCCGGTAGCGATGCGTACCGGCTCGTCGCGGTTCATGCCGACACTCTGAAACTGCGCACGGGCCGCTTTCAGCAACCCCAGCGACTGGCTTGCCGCTTCAAGGAACAGCAGGCCTGCCGGGGTAAGCGACAGTGGCTGCTTGCGCTCGATCAAGGGAACGCCAAACCAGTCTTCCAACGCCTTGATCCGCCGCCCGAATGCCGGGTGCGTCACGCAGCGGTTTTGCGCTGCCCGAGACAGACTTCGTGTCTCGGCCAGCTCGATAAAGTCTTCAAGCCATTCCAGTTGCATGCAGTGTTCCTGGTAGAGGGTCCGCGCAAATGCGGCGGTCTGACAGAGGGTCTGCAGGAGCGCGCTTGCCCGCGGTCCAGCCGACGGGGTCCGCCTGCCACGCCGCGTTATGGTTCATCGCGGGCAAACGCGCTCCTACAGGCCGAAATAACCGTCAGACCATAACCCAGAGCGCGGACAACGCGAAGAGTCACTTTCCGACCAGTGCAACGTAGAAGGCAAAGCAAACCTTGAACCTGCCCGCTCAACCCGATACTGTACATGCGAACAGTATCGGAGTTTCCCATGCAGCTGATCGACAAGCTCAGCATCCTCGCTGATGCCGCCAAATACGACGCATCATGCGCCAGCAGCGGCGCACCCAAGCGCAGCTCCGAGGGCAAGAGCGGCCTGGGTTCGAGCAACGGCATGGGTATTTGCCACAGCTACACGCCGGACGGGCGTTGCGTATCCCTGCTCAAGATCCTGCTGACCAACTTCTGCCTGTATGACTGCCAGTACTGCGTCAATCGCCGCTCCAGCGATGTACCCCGCGCCCGTTTCAGCCCTGAAGAAGTGGTTACCCTGACACTGGATTTCTACCGGCGCAATTGCGTGAGCGGTCTGTTCCTTAGCTCTGGGATTATCCGCTCGGCCGACTACACCATGGAGCAGTTGATTGAAGTCGCCCGCTTGCTGCGGGAGGTTCATGAGTTCCGCGGTTATATCCACCTCAAGACCATCCCGGATGCTGATCCCGCGCTGATCGAACGGGCTGGTCGTTACGCCGACCGCCTGAGCGTAAATATTGAATTGCCGACGGATGCAGGCCTGAAAACCCTTGCTCCAGAAAAAGACGTGGTGTCCATCAAACAAGCCATGCAGACCATCCACACCGGCCAGCAAACCATCCTCAACGAGCCACGGGCACCGCGTTTCGTGCCCGCCGGGCAAAGTACCCAGATGATTGTCGGTGCCGATGAAACCGATGACAGCACCATCCTGCGCAGTGCCGAGTCCCTCTACGGCAGTTATGGCCTGCGCCGGGTTTACTACTCGGCGTTCAGCCCGATTCCCAACAGCCCCAAGAGCGTACCCCTGGCCGCCCCGCCGCTGATGCGCGAGCATCGTCTGTATCAGGCGGATTTCCTGCTGCGGGGCTACGGCTTCAAGGTCAATGAACTGTTCCAGGGGCCGGGGCATCTGGCGCTGGACATCGACCCGAAACTGGCCTGGGCGCTGAACAACCGTAACCTGTTCCCGCTGGACCTGAACCGCGCCGACGCTTCACTGATTGCGCGAATTCCCGGCATTGGCATACGCACCACCAACCGGCTGATGGAGCTGCGTCGCCAGCGGCGGATTCGCTACGAAGATCTGACCCGCATGCGCTGCGTGCTGGCCAAGGCCAAGCCTTTCATCATCACCAGCGACTATCACCCGACCCAGGCCGAGAGCAGCAGCGAGTCCCTGCACCAGCTGCTCCGCGACCGGCCCCAGCCGCAACAAATGGGGTTGTGGGGATGATCAGCCTGGACTGCGACGACCTGTTCGCCAGCTGGCGGGAGCAAGCACGCTGGTTGCTCAGTCATCAAATTGATCCCAGCCAGGTGAGCTGGGCCAACGCCGATGCGGCTGACCTGTTCGCTTCCGATCACAGCTACCCCGAACATAAGGGGCCGTTTCAAGCGCGGATTCCACAGGCATTGCTGCAATTGCTCGAAAACGCTGCGCAGTATCGGGGCGAACAACGCTGGAGCCTGCTCTACGAAGTCCTCTGGCGAGTCAGTCACGGCGATCGTACGGCCATGCTGGCGGGAGACAAGCTGGGTAGCGAGCTGCATCGGCGCATCAAGCAAGTCAGTCGAGAAGCCCATCACCTGCATGCATTTCTGCGTTTCGTGGCATTGCCTGCGTCGGACTTGCCGGCAGAGTGCGCACAACCGCAGTACGTGGCCTGGCACGAACCGGCTCACGACATTCTGCACAGTGCCAGCGAGCATTTCATCGGGCGTATGGGCCAGCATCGGTGGATGATCGCCACCCCCAGGGACGGCGTGTTTTACGACGGTCAGCAGTTGATTCATCACCGCGTCTGTCCTCCGGAGTGGAAGGCATTAGCGCGCAATGCCGAGGATCCGGGTGGCGAACTCTGGCTGACGTATTACAGCCACATCTTCAACCCCGCCCGGCTCAACCCGAAAGTCATGCAAGGCCATCTGCCCAGCCGCTTCTGGAAGAACCTGCCTGAGGGCCCATTGATTCCGGCACTGATCAGCGAAGCGCGTACCGGCAAACAGCGCGATGGTCAGGCCAGCCAGATCGCAAGCAAGCCCGGCAAGCGTATAAGCCGTGGGCCGCAGCTAAATACTGCTCAGCGTATCGAGCCTTGACCTATCCATGCGCAACTCGGCATTAGCCTGCATGTAAACACCTGTTTGACCTCCATTCTGTTAACCTGCGCTACGCCTTGAACGCGCCTGACCCCATCAGTGAGAAGGGGTCAGTACTGGGAAAACCAAATGGAAGGCATAGGCAGCAGACTCAAGTCGGAGCGCAAGCGACTGGAGCTTTCACAGCACGCCCTGGGCGCAGTCGGTGGCATTGAAGCCAATGCGCAGGGGCTTTATGAGAGAGGCAAGCGTTTCCCCAACGCGGGCTATCTGAGCGCAATCGCGGCAGCAGGTATTGACGTTTTGTACGTGATAACCGGTACCCGCAAAGTCCGCGCGGCGGATGCCATGACCGACGGCGACACCAAATTGCTCAGCGAACTGGACGGCTTGCCCGAGGACGTCCAGGAAGACATCAAACGGTTGATCAGTACCTTGTTCAAAGCCGATGAAAATAACCTGTAGGGGCTGACTCCCCTTTTGAGTCGCTGCGGGCAAACACGATGAGGTCCTACAGACCGTCCAGTTATCCGGACGCAATGCTGTCGGATAGCAAAAACCAGACTTGTGGGAGCGAGCTTGCTCGCGAAAGTGGTATTCAGGTTTAGATAGTTGCTTGTGAGTTCCGACCTCTTCGCGAGCAAGCTCGCTCCCACAAAAATCGAACTGGATTGTGCCTGACACACCTCGCAAATCGCAGCCTTCGGCAGCTCCTACAGGTCATTCGTTTGTGAGACTCACCACGTGCGTGGCGCTCAGGCGAGCACACCTGCCAATCTTCGACTACCTTGCAGTGCTGGAAAATCATACGGCCGTTGCTCAGTGTCTTCGGCCTCACTTCGCCTGTTAACGGAGGCTGCATGACCGCTCTACTTGGACATAACTTCATCAATGGCACCCGCAGCGCCGCTGGTTCGGTCAGCCTGCACAGTCTGGATGCCACCACCGGCGAAGCGCTGCCCCTGACTTTCATGGAAGCGACCCGCGAAGAGGTCGATGCAGCGGCGTTGGCGGCCGCACACGCCTACCCGGCCTACCGCACGACAACTGCGCTGCAACGTGCCACTTTTCTCGACGCGATCGCTGACGAACTGGACGCCCTGGGTGATGAGTTCATCGCCATGGTCTGCCGGGAAACCGCCTTGCCCCCCGGCCGAATTCAGGGTGAGCGAGCGCGAACCAGCGGACAGATGCGACTTTTTGCGCAACTGCTGCGCCGGGGTGATTTCTATGGCGCGCGTATCGATCGAGCGCTGCCAGACCGCCAACCCACGGCTCGTCCGGACCTGCGCCAATACCATATCGGTCTGGGGCCGGTTGCCGTGTTCGGGGCGAGCAACTTTCCGTTGGCGTTTTCGACTGCCGGCGGCGACACGGCAGCGGCACTCGCGGCTGGCTGCCCGGTGGTGTTCAAAGCTCATCCGGGACACATGGCAACCGCCGAATGGGCCGCACTGGCAATCATCCGGGCGGCGGAAAAAACCGCGATGCCTGCCGGTGTCTTCAACATGATCTACGGCGGCACTGTGGGTGCCTGGCTGGTGCAACATCCGGCAATCAAAGCCGTGGGCTTCACCGGCTCGCTGGGTGGCGGTCGCGCCCTTTGCGACATGGCAGCGGCCCGCCCGGAACCGATTCCGGTGTTCGCCGAGATGTCCAGCATCAACCCGATGCTGGTACTGCCCGAAGCCCTCAACGCGCGGGCCGAAAAAATCGCCGCCGAACTGGCTGCCTCAGTGGTGCTCGGCGGTGGGCAGTTCTGCACCAAGCCCGGGCTGGTGCTGGGGATTGCCTCCCCGCAATTCGAACACTTCCTGGATCGCCTCGGCCACCTGATACAGGCCCATGCGCCACATACCCTGCTTAATGCGGGCGGGCTGTGTAATTTCTCGGATGGCTTGGGCCGGTTGGCCAGCCACCCTGGCATGCAGCATCTGGCCGGGCATGTGCAACAAGGCAATCAGGCCTTCCCACAGTTATATGCAGCCGACGTGAAGCTACTGCTTGAGGGTGACCCGCTTCTGCAACATGAAGTCTTCGGGCCGATGCTGGTGGCGGTGACTGTCGCCGATGCCGAGCAATTGAAACAGGCGGTGCACAGTCTGCAAGGCCAGCTCACCGCAACATTGATTGCCGACCCTGGAGATTTCACCGCTTTCGCCGATCTGGTTCCGCTGCTTGAACACAAGGCCGGTCGATTGCTGATCAATGGCTACCCGACCGGGGTCGAGGTCAGCGACGCCATGGTTCACGGTGGCCCTTACCCCGCGACCTCCGATGCACGGGGCACGTCAGTGGGTACGTTGTCGATCAATCGCTTTCTGCGGCCCATCTGCTTTCAAAACTACCCGGACGTTTTGCTCCCTGATGCGCTCAAGGATGCCAACCCGCTGGGTCTGATGCGGCTGGTGGACGGCGTTGGAACGCGGGAAGCCATCTGACTCACTTCAATGACCTGTAGGAGCGCACGAGCAACGCGAGGCCGCGATCGCGGTTTGCCTGACACACCGCGATCGCCGACTCGCGATGTTCGTGCACTCCTAGAGATGCTGCTTACACCCGCAGCATCCCCTCGATGCAGGTCACCGCGTCGCCACCGATCCAGATGTCGTCGCCCAGACGTTGCACGTGCACCCGCCCTTGCCGGCCCATCGCTGTGCCCTGGCTGACTACATAACGGTCCGGCGCCAGACCCTCGCTCAATAGCCATTGCGCAATGCCTGCGTTGAGGCTGCCGGTAACCGGGTCCTCAGGCATGCCGTCGCCGGCAATGAAAGCGCGCACTTCAAACTGTGCATCGGTGCCGTCCAGCGCCGGGTCCCATGGGGCAAATACGCCAATCGCCAACGACTGGAGTTGTGCGTAATCAGGCTTGAGTGCCAGGACACTGGCGCGATCCTTCAACCGCAGCGCCATCCATCCAGCGCCGTTATCGACCCAGCGGGCGTCGACAATCGAGCGCTCATCCAGGCCCATCCCCAAGCGGACTCGCTCCAGTAATGCGCCATCCGCCGGGCCAGATCGCAACAGTGCAGGCGCGGTAAACGCCAGCTGCGTCCCCAGGCGGCGGATGCGCACCAGACCGATACCGCACTCCTGAATAATCTCTTCGCCCTTGGGCTGCCCGCCGCTTTCCAGCCAGGCATGACAGCTGCCCAGCGTCGGGTGCCCGGCGAAGGGCAACTCATGCAGCGTGGTGAAAATACGTAACCGGTAATCCGCCTCAGGATGCTGCGGGGCCAGGAGGAAAGTGGTTTCGCTGAGGTTGGTCCAGCACGCGAACTCCGCCATGCGTGCATCGCTGAGCCCGTCGGCGTCCAGTACCACCGCCAATGGGTTGCCCAACAAAGTGTGGCTACTGAAGACATCAATCTGCTTGAATGGGTACTGACTCATGTAAGCAATCTCTCATCCATTAGGGCTGAAACGGTTAGGGCTGGAACAAACCAGGGCGGCGAGGTTCGCATTTCAGGCGAGCAAAGGCAAAGCGTGCCGCCATTCACGCCACGCGGAGGTTACAACATGCTTGACAGCCCTTTGGGTTCACCGGTGGAAACGCTTCACTCGCTGATGGCCGACAAAAAGTTCGCGGTCCTGACCGGCGCGGGCATTAGCACTCCATCTGGCATCCCTGATTATCGCGACACACAAGGCGTGCGGCGTGGCAAAGCACCGATGATGTTCCAGGAGTTTCTTGGCTCTCCCGAAGCCCGTCGGCGCTATTGGGCGCGGGCCATGCTGGGTTGGCCTCGCGTACGGGTCGCGCAGCCCAACGCGGCACACCTGGCCTTGGCCGAGTTGCAAGCCGGGCAACACATCAGCGGGCTCATTACGCAGAATGTCGACACACTGCACGATCAAGCCGGGAGCACCGATGTCATCGAATTGCATGGCAGCCTGCATCGAGTCCTTTGCCTGGATTGTCATCAGCGTTCGGAGCGAACAGATATTCAGCGGATCATGGAAGCGCAGAACCCTTATCTCGCGGGAGTCGACGCGATCCAGGCACCCGATGGCGATACCCTGCTGGACCCGGCTTTCGAATCTCGTTTCCAGATACCTCACTGCCCCCACTGCAACGGGCAGCGGCTCAAACCCGACGTGGTGTTTTTTGGCGAGAACGTTGCGCCCTCCACCGCCGCCCAGGCGATAGCCAGCATTGACCAGTCAGAAGGCTTACTGGTGATCGGCTCGTCATTGATGGCGTACTCGGCGTTTCGCCTGTGCAAGGCGATTTGTGATCAGGGCAAGCCGCTGATTGCGATAAACATCGGCAAGACCCGGGCTGATGAACTGCTGGATTTGAAGATCGAGATGTCCTGTGACCAGTTGCTGCCGGGGTTGGCAGAGCGCTTTGCAGGTTGACCGCGTCGACTGATAGCAGAACTGCGGAAGCTGAGCTTGCCCGCGATGCAGATACCTCAATTCGTCAGACAGACCGCGTCTGTCCTAATCGCGGGCAAGCACCGCTCCCACAATAGACCGCGAACCCTGTTGGAGCCGAGCTTGCTCGCGATGCAGGCATCTCAATTCATCAGACAGACTGCGTCGTCCTCATCGCGGGCAAGCACCGCTCCCACAAGCGCCCGCGGACCCTGTTGGAGCCGAGCTTGCTCGCGATGCAGACACCTCAATTCATCAGACAGACCGCGTCGTCCTTATCGCGGGCAAGCACCGCTCCCACAATAGACCGCGAACCCTGTTGGAGCCGAGCTTGCTCGCGATGCAGACACCTCAATTCATGAGACAAACCGCGTCGTCCTTATCGCGGGCAAGCACCGCTCCCACAAGAGCCCGCGGACGCTGTTGGAGCCGAGCTTGCTCGCGAAGAACGTGACACGGTGTACCTGATACACCGCGGGACATGCATCGCGGGCAAGCGCGCTCCTACAGATTGCTCAGCTCATCAGACCGCCACTTCATACAACTTCGGCAACTGCACTTCACCCGTAACCAGGCTGTGACGCAACCGCTCTGCATGTAGGCCGGCAGCTTTCATGGCGGCCTCCTTGACGTGCCCGTAGCCCCGAATTTTCTCCGGCAGACGCGCCAGTTCCAGCGCAGTATGGCGATTGACGGCATTGAGGTTATGCAGGATGAGTTCAAGGTCGCTGACATAAGCCTCAATCAGCTCGCGCTCCTGGCGACGCTCCAGACTGCGTCCGAACGGATCGAGCCCCGTACCGCGCAGGAATTTGAACTTCGCCAGTAAACCGAAGGCATTGAGCATCCAGGGTCCAAAACTGCGCTTGCGCGGCTCGCTGGTGTGCTTGTCGCGTTTGGCCAGCCAAGAAGGTGCCAGGTGGAATTCAATCCGGTAATCACCCTCGAACTGCTCCTGCAGCTGACGAGTGAAGTCGCCATTGCTGTAGAGCCGAGCCACTTCATATTCGTCTTTGTAAGCCAGAAGTTTGAAGTAGTTGAACGCCACCGCTTCGGTTAATACCGGAAGCTGGCCGGGGAACAGGCGTGCTTCGGTATGCCGGATTTTTTCAACCATGTGCAGATAGCGCTGCGCATAGGCCACATTCTGATACTGGGTGAGGATGTCCACATTGGCCTTGATGCGCTGCACCTGATCCAGAATCTGTGGCTCTTGCGCCTGGGTTTCAGGGTGGGCAGCGATTTTAACCGCGGCCAGATCGTGAGCCGCACGCCGCCCCCACAAAAACGCCTGTTGGTTGAGATTGACGGCCACGCCATTCAATTCGATAGCCTTCTCGATGGCGGCCGAACTCAAGGGGATGAAACCCAGCTGGAAGGCATAACCGAGCATGAACAGGTTGCTGGCGATGGTGTCACCCAGTAGCCGTGTCGCCAGATCGGTGGCTTCGATGAAATGAGTTTTCTCCGCGCCCACTGCGTCCCGGATGGTTTGCTTCATCGCCTCGGCGGGAAACTCAGCATCCGGGTTTCGGGTGAATTCGGCAGTCGGGGTCTGCTGGCTGTTGACCACTGCATGGGAAAAGGTCGGGTTGAGCTTGGCGATGGCGTCCGGCCCGGACGCCACCAGCAGATCACAGCCCAGCAACAAGTGCGCTTCACCGGCAGCGATCCGCACGGCGAACAAATCCTCCTGGCGGGCGGCGATGCGGATGTGGCTGACCACCGGGCCGAACTTCTGTGCCAAACCGGCCTGGTCCAGCACGCTGCACCCCTTGCCTTCCAGATTGGCAGCATAGCCAAGCATCGCGCCTACGGTGGTGACGCCGGTACCACCCACGCCGGGCAGCAAGATATTGAACGGTTTATCCAGGCTGGGCAGCTGCGGCTCAGGCAACTGCACGAAAGCGGCCACTTGAGTCGGCAGGCTCGGCTTGCGCAGTTTGCCGCCATGGACCGTGACGAAGCTCGGGCAAAAGCCTTCGACGCAACTGAAATCCTTGTTGCAGGCGTTCTGATCGATCTCCCGCTTGCGGCCTTGGGCGGTCTCTTTGGGCAGGACCGACAGGCACCCGGACTTGACCCCGCAATCGCCGCAGCCTTCACAGACTGCCGGGTTGATCATCACGCGCTTGTCCAGATCCTTCAGAGTGCCGCGTTTGCGCCGACGACGCTTTTCGGTGGCACAGGTCTGGTCATAAATGATCACCGAAACGCCTTTGAACTCACGCAGTTCGAGCTGCACGCTGTCCAGATCCCGGCGATGGTGAAACGTAGTGATCGGCGCAAAGCCGTCGCGGCTCGGGTATTTATCCGGCTCATCGGACACCAGCGCGATCCGTTGCACACCTTCGTTGAAGACTTGACGGCTGAGCTGATCGACACGCAAGACGCCGTCAATTGGCTGGCCACCGGTCATGGCAACGGCGTCGTTATAAAGAATTTTGTAGGTGATATTCACGCCGGAGGCCACCGCCGCCCTCAGTGCGAGGTGGCCGGAGTGAAAGTAAGTGCCGTCGCCGAGGTTCTGGAACACATGGGGCGTTTCCGTAAAAGGCGCCTGGCCAATCCAGGTCACGCCTTCGCCGCCCATTTGGGTGAAGGTTTCTGTGGCGCGGTCCATCCAGATGGTCATGTAGTGACACCCGATGCCTGCCAGCGCGCGGCTGCCTTCCGGAACCCGGGTCGACGTGTTGTGCGGGCAACCGGAGCAGAAATGCGGGGTGCGCTGGGTATTGAACAGCGGCGCTTGCAGGGCTTTTTCCTTGTCAGCCAGAAATTGCAGTCGCGCTTCGATCTGCGCGCTGCTGTAAAACGGCGCCAGGCGCCGCGCGATCACTCGGGCAATCATGGCGGGGGTCAGCTCACCCAGATTCGGCAACAGCGAATGCCCCTGTTCGTCGAATTCACCCACCACCACTGGGCGTCGGTCCACGGGCCAGTTGTACAGCTGGCCGGTCAGTTGGTCCTCGATCACGCTGCGCTTTTCTTCGACCACTAGAATCTCGTCCAGCCCTTGGGCGAAGTCATGCACCGATACCGGTTCCAGCGGCCAGCTCATACCGACTTTAAGCACCCGAATCCCTACCTGAGCGCACAGCTCAAGGTCGATTCCCAGCTCTTCAAGGGCCTGGCGCACGTCTAGATAGGATTTGCCGGTGGTGACGATGCCCAACCGCGGCTGCGGTGAATCGATCACCACCTGATTGAGCTTGTTGGCACGGGCGAAGGCGCGGGCCGCATAAATTTTATAGGTGTTGAGCCGCGCCTCCTGCGCCAGCGGCGGATCAGGCCAACGAATATGCAGGCCGCCCTCTGGAATCTGGAAGTCGTCAGGGATCTGCGTGGTAACGCGCAGCGGATCGACCTCAACTACGGCCGAGGAGTCGACGTTTTCAGCGATGGTCTTCATTGCGACCCAGCAGCCGCTGTAGCGCGAGAGCTCCCAGCCGATGATCCCGTAATCGAGGATTTCCTGGACGTTACTGGGGTTGAGCACCGGGATCATCGATGCAATGAATGCATGTTCACTTTGATGGGCAATGGTCGATGATTTACAGCCATGATCGTCACCCGCCAGCACTAACACCCCGCCGTGCTCGGCGACGCCTGCTGAGTTGGCATGCTTGAACACATCGCCACAGCGATCAACGCCCGGCCCCTTGCCGTACCAGAGGGCGAACACCCCGTCGTATTTACCTTCGGGGAACAGGTTGACCTGCTGGCTGCCCCACACTGCCGTGGCTGCCAACTCCTCGTTGACGCCGGGCTGGAAGTGAATGGCGTTCTGTTTCAGGTATTCCTTGGCGTCCCACAGACTTTTGTCCAGGTTGCCCAAGGGCGAGCCCCGGTAACCTGAAATGAAACCGGCGGTATTCAAGCCCCGCGCCTCGTCCCGCTGCTTTTGCAGCATCGGCAGGCGGGTCAGGGCCTGGGTTCCGGTCAGGTACAGGTTCCCGGTTGCCAGACGGTACTTATCGTCAAGACGAATATCAGCCAAAGACATTCAGGCGCGCTCCCTTTTGTTTTTATGAGCTTGGTATTTTTGCCAGCTTTACGAACCACGTTAGCCCAGCGAATGCGGGTCGTGGCTCCACGTTCCGCCCGCTGAACGGTTCGATTCAGCGTTCATGGGCAAAATACTGCCTGTAGCAAAGGGGCTTTTTCTTTCTAAATGCGTAGGAATCTGCTGATATTGAGCATGTTCGTTTCGATAAAAATAAGAAAAAGGGTCAATTCATGCAGAACAAATTAAGTCCCATCGACCGCCGGATCCTGCGTTTGCTGCAGCACGACGCCGATCTCTCCGCCGCAGAAATTGCCGAACGTGTTGAGCTGTCGCAATCCCCCTGCTGGCGGCGCATCAATCGTCTTCAGGAAGAAGGTTTTATCGAGCGTAAAGTCGCCCTGCTCAATCCACAGAAGCTGGGGCTGACCATGACCGTGTTCGTCGATGTCAAATTATCCGGGCACGGCCGACGCTATCTGGCCGAATTCGAAGAAGCCATCACCGGCTATCCCCAAGTGCTGGAGTGCTACACGATGGCTGGAGATATGGATTTCATGCTCAAGGTGGTGGCTCAGGATATTGCCAGCTATGAGCGATTCCTCAGGGATCACTTGCTGCAACAGCCCCATGTTCAGGAAGCCCACTCCAACATTGCCATGAGCGAAGTCAAACGCACGACAGAACTGCCGCTGGACTGACGGGCATCTGGCGGGTGCGAGTTTTTTTCAATGGGGGCGATAAAAAGCTTTGACTTGCAAATGATAATGATTATTATTGCAAGCAACTGGCCGCAAGGTCAGTTGGATAACTCAGAAGTCTTAGGTCGGCTTCTGGATTATCTCCTCATCAGGCTAATCACGGTTTTTGACCCGGATTTTTTCCGGGTCTTTTTTTTCTGATCTTTTGCGATCTTTTTTTTCGGTTCGGTCTTTTTGTGTTGCGGGTGCTGCGTTCTTCAGGCTAATGAAGACTTGTGCTGTTGCAATGGCGCGGATCATAGCAAAAAGATGGCTCAATGGGCCTGAAATATAGCCTATTAGCAGCAGATAACCGGCAATTGAGCCGGCTTGTCACTTGAGAACCAATCTCATTGTTTCAGGTCTGTTCTACTGTAGCGGTCACGGAAGACCCCTCTCCTTTCAAGGAAGACATACCCATGCAAAGCCAGCGAGGCAATCGATCATGAGTCTTCAGCTCTCGTCCTTTCCCGCTCTGCCTGTTCATCAGTCCGATGCGCCACTGAGCCAGCGTGCCCAGGATCTTCATCGCACGCTGGTGAAACTCTCGCGCCGTACCCAGCAGGTGTTTCTCCTCAGTCGACTGGACAACCTGCCCTACGCAACCATTGCCAACCTGCTGAGCATTGAGGTGGACGTGGTAGAACAGGCCATGGTCCGGGCACTGCAACACTGCAGTCGCGATGCGGCGGGCAGCACAATCGCCGCCGAGTCCGTCAACGAGCAGGCAATCCGCTGGTACGTCCATCTGCAAAGCCCCCATGCGACGGCGAGTCAACGCATTGAATTTCGTCACTGGCTGGACGCCGAACCGGCCAACCTCGCCGCTTTCGAAGCCACCGAACGGCTCTGGCGCCAGCTTCAGGCACCGGCCGCCGTGCTGGGCGCCAATGGCTGGCATCGACGCAAGCGCAGGACCTACATACTGTGGTGCGCAGCGACCGCATTCCTTTGCGCAGTGTTCATGACGGCCGAGGCCTTTGCGTCAATCCTCTAAGTCGGTGCATTTCAGGTCGCGGCACGGCCCTCGGTTGCGTGTAAAGTAGGCGCCACAATTGGCACCAACGTACACAGGACCGAACCGTGACCTCTCTCAAGATCAGCGCCGATTTCGATAGCGGCAATATCGAAGTGATAGACGCTAGCAACCCTGCCCGGATTCAGCTGGCAATCCGCCCCGATACCCGCAGCCCGCATTTCCAGTGGTTCCACTTCAAGGTAGAAGGCCTGCAGGTTGGTCAGCCCCATGGATTCAGCCTGGGCAATGCCAGCCAATCCAGTTACAACAATGCCTGGACTGGCTATAACGCTGCTGCATCCTACGATCAGCAGAACTGGTTTCGTGTGCCCTCAACCTTCGATGGCCAAGCGTTGAATTTCGAGCTGACGCCCGAGCAGCCGCAGGTCTGGTTTGCCTACTTCGAACCCTACAGCCGTGAACGTCATGAGTGGCTGATCGGACAGGCGCTGGACAAAGCCGGCACACAATTGCTGGCGACCGGTAAAAGCGTCGAAGGCCGTGATATCCCTCTGCTGCGCAAAGGCGACGGCGCCCAAGGCAAACGCAAGATCTGGATCATTGCCCAGCAGCATCCCGGCGAACACATGGCCGAATGGTTCATGGAGGGCGTCATCGAGCGGCTGCAGGAAGCCAATGACCCGGTGCTGGCTCGTTTGCTGGAAGTGGCCGACTTGTACCTGGTTCCGCACATGAATCCGGATGGTTCATTCCACGGGCATCTGCGCACCAATGCCAACGGCAAGGACCTCAACCGCGCCTGGCAGGATTCAACTCAGGAAAGCAGCCCAGAGGTGTTCTTCGTCAAGCAGCAGATGGAAAAGTACGGCGTCGACATGTTCCTCGACGTACACGGTGACGAAGAAATCCCTTATGTTTTCACCGCCGCCTGCGAGGGCAATCCCGGTTACACAGCGAAACAGCAGGCACTGGAAGAACACTTCCGCAGCCGGCTGAGCGAAATTACCCGTGATTTCCAGACCCGTTATGGCTACCAGCGCTCGCAACCAGGTCAGGCCAACATGAACCTGGCCTGTAACAGCGTCGGGGAAAAATACCAATGCCTGTCGCTCACCCTGGAAATGCCGTTCAAGGACAACGACGACGCGCCTAACCCCACCACCGGTTGGGACGGCAAGCGCTCGAAGCAATTAGCCAAGGACGTACTGACCACATTGGCGGAGATGGCACCGACGCTGCGCTGAAACAAGACACCGCACGACCGGTAGCAGTTCGCGCAGCAAACGGTGGACTCGTGGGAGCGAGCTTGCTCGCGAAGGCAGTGTAAGGTTCAAAGAGATATCCGGGAATTCCGACCTCTTCGCGAGCAAGCTCGCTCCCACATAAATCATCTGAATTAAAGTTTTGTGTTTTGTGTTTTGTGTTTTGTGAGCGCGAGCCCGCTCTCTAGGCATCACCTGAAACGCTGGCTCGCCAACAAGTTGGCTCCTACCGGAGCGCGTTTCAATCCACGGCCCTATACCGTTCTCGCCACCTTCCGGCTCGCCAGCGCACGTAAAACCAACCCCGCCAAGGCCATCAGCGCTAACACAATCACCACCGATCCATACGCATTGGTCGTCGCGATCAATCCAAAGCTGTGTGCGCTCAAGCCAGCGATCAGCGCCGGAATGCAGAACGCCAGATAGCTCAGCACATAGAACGTCGACATCAGCCCCGCGCGCTCATGGGCTTTGGCGAGGGGCAGCAGCAAACGCAAGGCGCCCAGAAAGCCCGATCCAAAGCCGATCCCGGCGATCACGGTACCCACGAAGAACAGCCACAGCCAGCCACCATTGACTGCAGCGAGAATCACCGCGACGCCCACCGGCAAAAAGCTCGCCCCGACCCACAGCCCCAGAACCGCAGCCCGCAAACGCAACAGCAGGATGGCCATTGCGCCACTGAGGGTCAGAGAAGCTACCGCCAGCCCACCATTGATGGCCGATGTCGTGCCGGTGGCCGCGGCCAGCAACGAAGGCGTCAATGACAAGAAGAACCCGCCGAGCGACCAGGCGGCAATATCCACCGGCAGCACCAGCAACAATGTGCGCCGGGCCTGCACCGGCACATGCAACGAAGGTTTGAGCGAAGCCCAGACGCCAGGTTGTGGGCTGACGGTCTCGGGGATCAGCCAGATATAAACTGCCTGGGCAACAAATGCCGCCAGCAGCAGGCAATACGCGAGCAATGTCGGGTGCGGTGCCAACTCCACCAACAACCCGGTGCCTAACGCGCCGATCGCCATGCCGAACATGGGTGCGATGCTGTTGACGAGCGGCCCCTGCTTCTCATCGCTATCGAGCAAAGCGGCACCCAGGGCGCTGCCCGCCATACCCGTCGCGACCCCCTGAATCAGCCGCGCGAACAATAACCAGCTGACATCAGCGGCTAGAATGAAAAGCAACATGGCGACGATTTCCAGCGCCAGGGCGACGAAGATCACCGGCCGCCGACCGAGGTAGTCCGACAACGACCCTACTACCAATAGCGCTGCCAGCAAGGTGAAGGCATACATGGCGAAAATCAGCGTCAGCATGGCAGCCGAGAAACCCCAGGCCTGCTGGTACACATGGTAAAGCGGCGTCGGAGCACTGGATGCGGCGAAGAAGCACAAGGTGGTGAAAGCGAGGAATCCCAAATGATTGCGCCCCCTGACATTCACATCCGGGTTCTGAAAAGTCAGGGACATGGGTACACTCTCCGATCAGGCTCATTATTAAAGCTAAGGTTTAGCGTTCTGGATTGTGCGAGCTGATTGCGCTTAAAGCAAATACTTTGTGTTAAGGTCCGTCACATGGCTATTAAAGAAGGAATACGCACCGGGGGCCGCAGTGCCCGGGTGCAAGAATCAATTCACAGCGCCGTGCGTGACCTGCTCCTCGAACATGATCGCGGTGCGTTGAGCGTTCCCATGATCGCTGCCCGCGCAGGTGTGACGCCGTCCACCATCTATCGCCGCTGGGGCGACCTGACGACGTTGCTGGCGGATGCTGCTGTTGAACGTCTGCGCCCGGATGAACCGATCGATTGCGGCAATTTGCGGGACGACTTGCTGACCTGGACCGAGATGTATCTGGATGAAATGAATTCGGCTCCCGGCCGGGAAATGATGCGCGACGTGGTCGCCAGCAGTGCCACGACCTGCTCCGGCAAATGCATCGGCATCACCCGTGATCAGGTGCAGACCATTATCGACCGTGCCCTGGCCCGAGGCGAAAGCGCTCCGCCCGCGGATGATCTGATCGACATGGTGATTGCCCCGCTGATTTACCGCATCCTGTACGCCAAGGCCGCGCCCAGCCTGGAACGTGTTCATCAGTGGGTAGAGCGTTGCCTGCAGCTCGCCGCCCAACCGTTGAATCGTGACTGAACCATGCATAGCCTCGCAGACCTGCGCGCCGGCAAGCTGGCTGGAATCAAACGGCTCAATCTGTCTTGTGACCTGGATGAGTTCCCCCGTGAAATATTCGACCTGGCCGACTCGCTGGAGACCCTGAACCTCACGGGCAATCGCCTGAAAAGCCTGCCCGACGATCTGCATCGCCTGCATAAGTTGCAGGTGTTGTTCTGTTCCGACAATCAGTTCCGCGAACTGCCCGCCTGCATCGGCCGTTGCGAGAATCTGCGGATTGTCGGCTTCAAGGCCAATCAGATCCTTCACGTGCCCCCAGCGGCGCTGCCACCGCAACTGCGCTGGCTGATTCTTACCGACAACCTGATAGAACAGCTGCCCGACGAACTGGGTAGCTGCCTTTCGTTGCAGAAGCTGATGCTGGCCGGAAACCGGCTTCGCGAGCTGCCTGCCAGCCTTGCCGGTTGCCAGCAACTGGAGTTGTTGCGCATTGCCGCCAACCAGTTGACGCACCTGCCCGAATGGCTGCTGAAGCTGCCCTCGCTGGCCTGGCTCGCGTTTGCTGGCAATCCGCTGTGCGCCGTGCAGCGGCCGTTGTCGGGGCGAGAAATTGCATGGCAGCAACTGCTGATTCAACAGCCGTTAGGCGAAGGCGCGTCGGGGATCATTCAGCAAGCGATTTGGGAAGGGCCAGATCAGCCTGCAACTCCAGTGGCCGTCAAACTGTACAAGGGCAGCATCACCAGCGATGGTTCGCCACTCAATGAAATGGCCGCGTGCATCGCCGCTGGCGAGCATCGTCACCTGATCGACGTCCTGGGCCGGATTCCCGACCATCCCCAAGGTCAGGCCGGATTGGTCATGCAGTTGATCGCGCCCCATTTCGTCAATCTGGCCGGGCCGCCGAGCCTGGATTCCTGCACCCGTGATATCTACCCGGTGGATTTGCGATTGCCTTTGTCGGGGGTATCGCGCCTGGCTCAAGGGATCGCTTCGGTCACCGCTCACTTGCATGCCCGGGGCATTGCCCATGGTGATCTGTACGGCCACAACATTCTTTGGGAACCCGAAGGTGACTGTTTGTTGGGAGACTTTGGCGCCGCCTCATTCCATCCTAATGCCGAACAGGCGCAGGCGCTGGAGCGCATCGAAGTCCGGGCTTTCGGGATTTTGCTGGGGGAACTGCTGGAGCGCTGCGATGACCCCGTGCCACTCGAATGGATTGAGCTACAGGCCCGCTGCATTCAATCGGATGTCAGCCAGCGACCTGCGATGAACGAGGTTCAGCAGATCCTGTCGATCTGATTGGTCCTGTAGGCGTTTCCGAAGGCTGCGAAAGCGTTCTCGTGAAAGATTGAATTCGCAGCCTTCGGCAGCTCCAAAAAGATTCGTAACCACCAAATGCGGGAGATTCTATGTTCGTCTGCAATCCCGGCAGGTCCTACGGATCAAATTGACCCGGTGGGAGCGAGCTTGCTCGCGAATAGGCCGGGAAATCCGAAAATATTTCTCGCGGTAGGAATATTGCCTTCGCGAGCAAGCTCGCTCCCACGGGGGCATGGGTGTATGCACGGTTCTGTAGGAGCTGCCGCAGGATGCGAAGTCGGTCTACCTGACACCGGGTTTCGCAGTCTTCGGTAGCTCCTACAGGGAAGCCATTTCTATTCCAGCTTCAGAGCCAAAGCCAAGGCTTTTACCCTGCCAGCCCCACATAAACGTTCTGCACATCATCGTTATTGTCGATGGCTGCAAGGAACGCTTCGACTTCTGCCATTTGCTCTTCGTTCAGGCCATCCACTGTGCTTTTCGGGCGATAGCCCAACTGGGCCGACTGGACGGTAAAACCGAACTCCGGCAGCTTTTTGCACACAGCGTCCATATCGGTGGGCTCGGTCAGAAACAGGGTTGCGCCCTCTTCGCCCGGCTCACAATCCTGAGCGCCAGCTTCAATAGCCGCTTCGTCCGGATCGGCGTCGGGGTTGATGGGCACGGCTTCGATCATGCCTTGATAGTTGAAATCCCAGGACACCGAACCCGCTGCGCCCAGTTGGCCTTTACGGAACAGCACACGGATTTCCGAGACGGTGCGGTTGATGTTATCGGTCAGGCATTCGACGATCACAGGTACCCGGTGCGGGGCGAAGCCTTCGTAAGTCAGGCGCTCGAAGGTGACGTTTTCGCCCAGCAAGCCTGCGCCCTTCTTGATCGCGCGTTCCAGGGTTTCCCGGGGCATCGATGCCTTTTTCGCCTGCTCGACGACCAGTCTCAGACGCGGGTTCATGTCCGGATCTGCGCCGGCACGTGCAGCGATCATGATTTCCTTGGACAGCTTGCCGAAGATACGACCCTTGGCGTTGGATGCTGCTTCTTTATGCTTGACCTTCCACTGTGCGCCCATACTTGCTCTCTTTATATCCAATTGCGCTTCGCCCACGACCAGGGTGCCAGACATGGCCCACAGCGAAGGGGCGAAGCGGTAAAAATAAGGCATGTCAGTACCAATGGATGACATGCGGCGCATTTTATACGTGATGGCGGCAGATGAAACCCCTTTGAGCCTCGTTCTCAACTTGTATGACGTGTAATGCCTTACACCGCAATTAGCGACTTCGCCCTTTCATGTGTAGTCCTTTTCCGAAAAAGCCTGTAGCGATGCCTATCCACCTTCGCTTTTCGTACCCTCTGCCCCCTTATTTTTTGAGGTAGAGCGATGTGATGTCCGAAGACCAACAATTTTCCATGACCCTGACTATTGACGGTAACGAGATCGACCTGGCTGTCGTGAGCGTCAGAGGTCGAGAGAGACTCAACGAAACCTATTGTTTCAACGTCGATCTGGTCAGCAGCGAAGTCAATCTGCAATCGGCAGCGCTTGAAGGCCACTGTGCCTGGCTGGCCTTCGGCGCCAACCGCGGGGTGCACGGCAAGCTGCGCAACATCGCCCGCCGCTATGCCGGAGCAAACCTCAGTCTGTACCGGATGGAGCTGCGCCCACGCCTGCTGGATCTGCGTCAGGGTAAGAAGCGGCGGATACTCCACGAGCTGAGCGTGCCGCAGATTATCGAGCTGCTGCTCACCGAAAACGGCATGAACTCGACCGACTACCGATTCGACCAGATGGTCGGTGTCTATCCGCCGCGCCCAATCTGCGTACAGCATGAGGAGACCGATCTCCATCTGCTGCAAAGGCTCTGCGAGGAAGAAGGTATCCACTTTCGCTTCGAGCACTGCCCTACCCACCATTGCTTGATTTTTGCCGACGACCCGGCAAGTTTCGCGCAGAGGTTGCTACCCATGCGTTTCCATCTGAGCGATCCGAATGTCATCGCACTGCGGTCCATTTCCCACATGGCCGAGCACTGGCGGATTCATCCGGCGTCGACCCAGCCAGGCCTTTATCGCCATGACCGCACTGCGGCGCCACAGTCTTATGTGGACAGTGCCGAAACCGAAGCGCTGAACGAGCGATTCGAAGCCAGAAGTACCTCGCAGTTGCCGAGCGAGGCGGATCTCCATGAACGGCAGACAAGCGCTCGTCAACTGGAGCGACAACGCTGCGAACGGAGGGTCGTGCTGGGTCGAAGTGATGACTATGCCATCGGTGCCGGCCTGATCGTTCAGGTGTTGGACCATCCTGTTTCAGCGCTCAATGATCACTGGTTGCTGGTGGAGGTGACTCACGCGGCAAAACAGCCTCAAGTCTTGGTGGGGCATGATCCCGAGGATGTCATGGCAATTGTCGAAGCCATGGGGGCCGCTGCCAGGATTGTCGCCGATGCCCCGCAGCAGTACCGCTTTGACACAGAGCCTTTCAGCCAGGGCTACCGAAATCATTTCCGTGTGCAGCCCTGGGAAATGGCATTTCGCCCGCCCCTGAAACATTGCAGACACTTGGTGGCTGACTATCAGCAAGCAACGCTGCTGAGCGGCGAAACGGTCATCAACGATGCAGACAAACAAGGACGCTTACCGATTCGGTTCGATTGGCAAGCAGAGCTGCAGGCCCGGCAAATTGCCCAGCGCTCGCTGGCGAGTTTTGCATCGCACCTGGTTGATGGCCTTCGTACTGGGAGACGACTGGTGGTTGGGCACTTTGAAGGCGATGCGGATTGTCCGGTGATCTTGGATGTGGCCGACAATGGCGCTGATGGGGTGCCGACTCCGCACGCCCATCTGCGGCCCGCTCATAAAAGCAAAGATTTGAGCCTGCGCACTGATAAAGCCACTTTTACCCTCACGGCCGACGGTATCACCGTGACCCGTGGGGATACCCGGTTGCTGCTTCAGGACTCGCCACTCACTCAGGTGCCGCCCCAGGAGGAACCCGCTTCAACCGGGCAATTTGACACCGACTTGCGACTGACCCGGCAACACGCCCCTGAAGGTGCGCCGTATTCGAATCGGTTGTGGTACATCGTGCGCATGCTGGAGCCAGGCCTGCATTATGTAGCGTGGCTGGAACCCGAGCATTTCCTCTTTGAGGGCAGGACGGACGAGCACGGCAACCTGGGACTCAACCCACACCAGCTGCGCCGCCTGGCTGCCGAATATCGCGCTACACCAGACAATATCTGTCTGGTCCACCCCGGTGATTGCATCACCCTGAAAAACTGGTTCCAGCAAAACTGGAGTGACGCATTGTTGCAGGACTTTCTGGATCAGGACCAACCGGAGGAGTGGTCAGAACGCTGACGCCTGAGTGGGGTCGTAAATCCAGTAGCCCCCCTGAAAGGAGTCCACCATGCCTCTGGAGTTTGATAGCACTCATGAGCATTGCTCAGCGCAATTTGATGGCGTGAACCGCAGAAGTCGTGTTGTTGATGTCTCGATTACGACCAATGACGCCACGCATATGTCCGAGGCCGAGATTGATGGCGTTAAAGTGCCCATCACCGAAGCTGAAGCCGATGCTCTGACCCTCTATAAAGCCAAAGACCTGCGCCACCACACTGTGGATCGAGATGACGAAGATCCATTGGCTGTTATCTAGAGGGTCAGCGCCCGCCACCGAGATCGATAAAGGTTCCGGTGGCGTACGAGGCCTTGTCCGACAACAGCCAGATAATCGCCTCCGCGACCTCTTCGGCGACCCCGCCCCTGCCCATGGGAATCCCCGGCTCCAACCGGCTGACACGATGTGGATCACCGCTCAACGCGTGAAAGTCGGTAAAAATGTACCCCGGTCGTACCGCATTGACCCGGATCCCTTCTCCGGCCACTTCACGGGACAAACCAATGGTGAACGTGTCCAGCGCCCCTTTCGATGCTGCGTAGTCCACGTATTCTCCGGGCGAGCCCAAGCGTGCAGCGACTGACGAGACATTGACGATGCTGCCACCCCTGCCCCCATGACGCGGAGACATGCGCAACACCGCATGCTTGCTGCACAGAATTGGTCCGACCACGTTTGTCATCATCATTTTGAGCAACCGAAACTCGCTCATTTCTTCCACGGGCGAGGCCTGCGCCACGGTTGCCGCGTTATTCACCAGATGGGTGACCGGCCCGAACTCGGCATCCACCCTGGCAAACAATCGGATGATCTCGTCTTCATTGCTGACATCCGCCTGCATCGCGAAGGCCATGGCCCCCAGCTCGCGCACCTGCCTTAAGACGCGTTCGGCGGCCACATGATCAGAAAGGTAGTTGATGCAGATCCGATAACCTTGAGTTGCCGCCAGTAATGCAGTGGCTGCACCGATACCCCGGGAACCACCGGTGATGATGAGAACTTTCTCCATAACCTCACTCATAGCTTGTGCAAATGATCAGCCAAGGCGCGCTGCGGTAATCCAGGCAAACGGGGCAGGCAACGCGAAGATTCACCCGGCTCAGAGTTTAGATCACTCCGGGACCATTGGCCTTCGCTGCATGAATGTCGGCCATGAACCGCTCCGCTGGCAAAGGGTGGCCGAGCAAAAAGCCCTGTAGCGAGTTGCAGCCCAGCCGGGTCAGGAAGCTCTGTTGGCGATCGGTTTCGATGCCTTCTGCGACAATGCGCAAATTCAACGCCCGGCCCAGGGCCACAATTGCCGAGATGATCGCGGCATCGTTGCTGTCATGATCCAGATCGCGAACAAAACCGCGGTCGATTTTCAGTTCATTGGCAGGCAGACGCTTCAGGTACATGAGGCTTGAATAGCCGGTGCCGAAATCATCGATGGACAGGTCGACGCCCATTTCTGACAACTCGCGCAGTACCGCAACACTGGCTTCGGCGTCGCTCATCGCCGTGGTTTCGGTAATTTCCAGGGTCAGGCTGTTGGGTGCCAGCGAGTGCCGGGCCAAGGTTCTGGCGACGGTCTCTACCAGACTGGTATGGCCGAACTGCAAGGCCGACAGATTGACCGAAATACGCCAGTGGCTGAAACCCATGTCCGCCCAGACCCTCATCTGCCGGCAAGCTTCGTCCAGCACCCACTCACCGATGCCGATGATCAGCCCTGTTTTCTCAGCCAGACCGATGAACGTGTCGGGTTGTAGCAGACCACGCTGTGGATGATTCCAGCGCAGCAGAGCCTCAGCGCCCACCGGCTCGCCGGTTATGGCGTCGAATTTTGGCTGATAGAACAGGCAGAAATGTTTGTACTTGAGGGCAACCCGCAAATCCTGCAACAGATCCAGCTGATTGCGCGCGTCAGTGTTCATGGAGCTGTTGAAAAAGCTGTAACCATCCTTGCCGGCATCCTTGGCGTGATACATGGCGGCGTCAGCATTCATCAGCAGCTCTTCCGGAGTCTCCCCACCCCCGGGGTACAGGCTGATGCCAATACTGACCGAGACCTGTAACAGATGATCGGCAATCTGGAACGGCTGCCCGATCAAGTTGACCTGGCGTGCCGCGATCAATGCCGCATCGTCCAGGTCGTCCAACTCAACCAGTAGCACGAATTCGTCGCCGCCAATCCGGGCGAGCGTGTCCTCGCGGTGCAGATTGGCCCGCAGACGCAGGCCGACCTCACGCAATAACTGATCACCGATGTGGTGGCCGAACGCATCGTTGACCGGCTTGAACCCATCCAGATCCATGAACATCAGGGCAAAACTGCCACCTCTGGCGTGAATGCGTTGCGTGGCCCGTTCTATGCGTTCAGCCAACAGGATCCGATTGGGCAAACCGGTCAAGGTGTCGTGCAGTGCCAGGTGTGTCAGCTCGCGATTGGCTTCGGTCAACGACCGGGTCAGGATGGCCGTACGTGATTCCATTCGCGCATCGAGAATCGACGTCAGCAATGTGATCGTGAGCACCGCCAGACTCGTCACCAGTACCAGGGAAACCAGGCCACTGGGCGCTATCCCCTCGCCAAGGGCGCCGCAGAAACTGTCTTCGGAAAAGTTGGCAGCGGCCATGCCGGTGTAATGCATGCCCACGATCGCCAAACCCATCACTACGGCGGCACCGCCACGGGCCAGATAGACATTTGGCGCCTGCTCGCGCAAACGAAATGCAATCCACAACGCAGCGGCAGAGGCCACGATGGCGATCAACCAGGAGGCAGCGACGGTCATGGCGTCATAGCTGATGCTCGGATACATGCGCAGCGAAGCCATACCGGTGTAGTGCATGGCGCTGATACCGGCGCCCATGAATAGGGCTCCCAGGCTCAGCTGCAAGCCTGGCAGGCGCGGCTGGCTGACCAGCCACAAAGCCAGCCCGGAGGACAGAATGGCGATCAATAACGACAGAAAAGTGATCGGTAAATCGAAGGCCACCTCGATAGGTAAGTCAAAGGCCAGCATGCCAATGAAGTGCGTCGACCAGATCCCCACGCCCATGGATAACGCGCCGCCACACATCCAGACTGCCTGCGCCCTGCCCTTGGCCGAAGCGATGCGGCCAGCCAGGTCCAGCGAGGTGTAAGCAGCCAGTACGGCGACAAGGATTGAGATCAGAACCAGCGAGGGGGTGTAACTACCGATCAGCATGAAGGGCCAATGACCTGGATAATTGAGCGTATCCATGCCCATTCGAAAGAGCGGCGATTCTACCGGTTTTCTGGCGGATGTCGCGTTCACTCGTCGAATAATATGGCCGTTTGCCATCAAATTGAAACGACCCGCGGAGCCTACTGATTTGCGAGGCAGTCAGCCGTTGGAGCGAGTGCTGGTGATTCCGTGGGAATTCATTCGCGAAGGCTGTGGTTAGCCACCACCGCAGCAACGGATGTGTACACGCTCTTCAGTCCTTGGACGCCTCAATATCCAGCCCACTCTCCGCATTCCATCCCCCACCCAACGCAGCAATCAACTGCACACTGGCGATCAACCGGCTTTGCAGCAGCGTCAAGACACTACGTTCATTGCTCAAGGCCGTGGCCTGCACGTTGACCACATCCAGATAACCAATCAGCCCTGCCTTGTATTGGTTGCTGGTCAGGCGTAACGAATCACGCGCAGCAGCCAGCGCTTCCGCCCGCACCGCTGATTCGTCCTGATACACCTTGAGCTGGATCAGGTAGTTTTCCACCTCCTGGAAACCGCTCAGCACTGTCTGGCGGTACTGGGCGACGGTCTGGTCGTAGACCGCTTCGGTGCGATCCACTTCTGCCGAACGCTGCCCGCCATCGAACAGGGTCATGGCCAACTGCGGCCCTACCGACCAGAAGCGGTTCGGCAAACTGATCCAGTTGGAAAAAGTACTGCTGCTGTAGCCACCACTGAGGCTCAAGGTCAGGTCGGGATAGTAAGCTGCTTTGGCGATGCCGATGTTAGCGTTGGCAGCCATCACAGAGCGCTCGGCTGCAGCGATGTCTGGGCGTCGTTCCAGCAATTGCGAAGGCAGTGCCACTGGAATCTGCGGCAACTCAGGAATGGTCGTGGTAGCCGCCAGACTGAAATCTGCCGGTGCCTGGCCCATGAGAACAGCGATGGCGTTTTCGAACTGTGCGCGCTGCCAGACCAGATCAATCAGATCCGCTTGGGTGCTTTTGAGCTGGGTTTGCGCCTGAGCGACTGCGTCACGCCCGGAAATCCCAGCGCGGTATTGATTCTGGGTCAGGGTGAGAGAACGCTGATAGGCGTCGACTGTGGCCTCCAGTAGTCGTTTCTGCTCATCAATTACTCGTAATTGCAGGTAGTTCTGCACCAGTTCCGATTGCAGGCTCAGCTGCATGGCCGCCAGATCCGCGAGGCTTGCCTGGGCACTGGCTTTATCGGCTTCCAGCCCCCGGCTTAGCTTGCCCCAGATATCCGCTTCCCAGCTGACGCCCAGCTGGGTGCTGTACGTGTCGCGTATCCCACTATTTGAAGAAGTCAGGCTCGAACTGCTGCTGCCCGTGCCCTGGCTCGAACGGGTTTTGCCCGCCGTCAGGTCGAGCGTCGGGAAAAATGCCCCACGGGAACTGCGCACCAGTGCCTTGGCCTGACGGTATTGAGCCTCGTATTGGGCGACGGTCTGGTTGGAGCTGTTGAGCTTCTCTACCAACCCGTTCAGTTGGGCGTCGCCGTAAACCTCCCACCAGGCGCCGCGCGCCATGGCGTCACTGGGTACAGCCTGTTTCCAGCCTTCGGCCGCCTTGAACTGCACGGGCGTCGGCATTTCAGGCGTCTTGTAGTCAGGCCCCACCGCGCAGGCGCTCAACAGCAGAGCACACAGCCCCAGGCCAAAAGTACGTGCTGGCCAGTGCTTGATGGCGTCGATCTTGCGGTGTTCGGTCATAGCGGAGTTTCCAGAGCAGCATCAGTACGCACGCCGCGCCACTTGTTGAAGCGATGGCGCAGCCGGTCGAGATAAAGGTAAACCACCGGAGTGGTGTAAAGGGTCAGAACCTGGCTGAACACCAGACCGCCAATGATGGTCAGGCCCAGCGGACGACGCATCTCGGCGCCGGCGGCACTGCTCAGTAACAGCGGCAAGGCGCCAAGAATGGCCGCCATGGTGGTCATCAGGATTGGCCGCAAACGCTGTAAGCATGCCACGCGGATCGACTCTTCCGGGCTCATGCCACTGTCGCGCTCAAGCTGCAGCGCCAGGTCGATCATCATGATGGCGTTTTTCTTGACCACGCCGATCAGCAGAAACAGGCCCAACAGTGAAATCAGGCTGAACTGCGCCCCCAACAGATAAATGCTCAACAGCGCCCCTACCCCGGCCGATGGCAGCGTTGAAAGAATGGTCAGCGGATGAATGTAGCTTTCGTACAGAATGCCGAGCACCAGATAGACCGCCAGCAACGCGCCTAGAATCATCCACGGCTGGCTCTTCTGGGTCGCTGCAAAGGCGTCGGCGGTACCGGCCATCTTGGCGATCACGTCCGACGGCAACCCTACCTGGGCCACCGCGCGCTCAATGGCGATGGTGGCCTGGTCGATGCTGAAACCTTCAGCGACGTCAAAGGAGATGTTTTCCGAGGCAAACTGCCCGTCATGGGACACGCTGTCATCGGCCAGCGTGCGCTCGTAATGGGCAATGCTGGACAGTGGCACCCGATTGCCGTCTTTGGTGATGACCTGTACCTGCTCCAGCGTCACCGGATCCTGGGCGTATTTCGGATTGACCTCCATCACCACCTTGTACTGGTTGAGGCTGTCGTAAATGGTCGATACCTGGCGCTGGCTGTAGGCGTTATTGAGGACCGCTGTGACCATATCCATGTCGATACCCAGGCGTTTGGCCGTATCGCGGTTAACCTGCAACGTAACTTGCTGAGCCCCTCGCCCTTCTCGGGCATCAATAGCTGTCAGCTCCGGCAAGGCCTTGAGTGCCGCAACCACTTTCGGATACCACAAACGCAACGCGCCAAGATCACCGCTTTGCAGAATGTACTGATACGCGGAGGTGGTCTGCTCACGTCCGCCACCCAGCTGTAGGTCCTGGTCTGGCGTGAGAAACACCCGTCCGCCCGGGACCTTCGGCATTTCCTTGCGCAAGCGCTCGACCACCTGTTCGGCGGAAAGCTTGCGCTGCTCGATAGGCTTGAGGCGCACCAGCAAGAAAGCGTTATTGGTGCCGCTATTGCCGCCGATGAAGCCCGCAACGGTGTCGACCGCCGGATCAGCCAGGATCGCGCGACGGAAAATATCCATCTTTGGCTGCATTACCGAAAACGAAAGCCCGTCGTCGCCGCGCACGAAGCCCACCAGTTGCCCGGTGTCCTGAGTCGGCAGGAACGTTTTGGGCACCACTACATACAACGCCACGTTGACGACCACCGTAACCAGCAGGCTGAGCAATGTCAGCCGCCGGTGACGCATCACCCAGCCAAGGCTGCGGTCGTAACCGGCAACCATGCGCTCGTTGACCCGGTTGCTCCAGCGCTGTAACCGGTTCTCGCTGCCAGGCACATGGGGTTTGAGCCAGCGGGCGCAAAGCATGGGCGTCAGTGTCAGGGAAACCACCAGCGAAACAATGATCGACGCCGACAGCGTGATGGAGAACTCCCGAAACAGACTCTCGACCAGACCGCCCATGAACAGAATCGAAATGAAGACCGCCACCAGGGAAATGTTCATCGCCATGAGGGTGAAGCCCACTTCTTTGGCCCCTAGATACGACGCTTCCATGGGCGGCATGCCGTTATCGATATGCCTGGAAATGTTCTCCAGCACTACGATGGCATCGTCCACCACCAGCCCGGTGGCCAGGATCAGAGCCATCAACGACAGGTTGTTCAGCGAGAAACCGTACAGGTACATGAAGGCGAAGGTGCCCACCAGCGACACCGGCACCGCCAGCGTGGGGATCAGGGACGCGCGGAAATTGCCCAGGAACAGATACACCACCATGATCACCAGCGCGACGGCGATCAGCAGGGTCATTTCCGCCTCGTGCAAGGTGGCCTTGATGACCGGCGAGCGATCCAGGGCCAGTTCCAGTTTGACGCTGGCCGGTAGCACCGCTTGCAGCGCGGGCAACTGAGCCTTGATCTGCGCCACCGTCTCGATGATGTTGGCCCCGGCCTGGCGATTGATCACCAGCAGCACAGCTTCTTTCTTGTTGAAGAACCCGGAGTTGTAGCGGTTCTCCACGGCATCGCTGACCTTCGCTACATCCTTGAGGCGCAGAGCCGCGCCGTCCTGATAGCGAATGATCAGCGATTCGTAATCTGCGGCTTTCTCGAGTTGATCGTTGGCCTGCACCTGCCAGTTGTATTGCGAGTTCTCGACCGAACCCTTGGGCCGGCGCACATTGGCGCCGGTAATCGTCGTGCGTACATCGTCCAGGGAAACGCCGTACTGATCGAGCATCTGCGGCTCGAGTTCGATACGTACCGCTGGCAGCGAACTGCCGCCGATCTGCACTTCGCCCACGCCAGTGACCTGCGAAAGGCTCTGCGACAGGATCGTCGAAGCAACGTCGTAAAGCTGGCCCTTCTGCAGCACATCGGAGGTCAGAGACAGGACCATGATCGGTGCCTGAGAAGGGTTGACCTTCTTATAGGTGGGCATGCTGCGCATGCCGCTGGGCAGCAGATTGCGCGAGGCGTTGATCGCTGCCTGTACCTCTCGGGCCGCACCGTTGATGTCGCGGTCCAGATCGAACTGCAGAATTACCCGGGTCGAACCCTGACTCGACCGGCTGCTCATGGTGTTGACCCCGGCGATGGAGCCCAAGGAGCGTTCCAGTGGAGTCGCAACGCTGGAGGCCATGATTTCCGGGCTGGCACCTGGCAAGCTGGCCGACACCACGATCACCGGGAAGTCCATATTCGGTAGCGGCGCCACTGGCAGCAGGCCGAAGCTCACGCCACCGAGCAACATGATCGCCAGACTCAGGAGCATGGTGGCTACAGGTCTACGGATGAAGGGGCCGGACAAGTTCATTGGGAGCAGCTCCAAGCGGCAAGCGCCAAGCTGCAAGCGCGAAGGTCGAGAACAACCCGCTTGCCGCTTGAAGCTTGAAGCTTATCGCTACGCCTCATACCGCCACCTCTTTTGGATCGGAGCGCCGAAACCGGCGTCCAAGACGGTCAAAATAGAGATAGATCACTGGCGTCGTAAACAGCGTCAACACCTGACTCAGCAACAACCCGCCGACCATCACCAGCCCCAACGGCTGACGCAATTCAGCGCCCGAACCGGTGGCCAGCATCAGCGGCACGGCACCGAACAACGCCGCCATGGTGGTCATCAGGATCGGACGGAAACGCAACAGTGCCGCCTCATAGATCGCGGTTTCAGGATCTGCGCCGCGATTGCGTTCAGCGTCCAGTGCAAAGTCGATCATCATGATCGCGTTTTTCTTGACGATGCCGATCAACAGGATGATCCCGATGATGGCGATCATCCCCAGGTCGTTGCCGCTGATCAGCAGCGCCAGCAATGCCCCGACGGCGGCCGACGGCAGGGTCGAGAGGATGGTGATGGGGTGGATGTAACTCTCGTACAGAACACCCAGCACGATGTACATGGTGACCACCGCGGCCAGAATGAGCAGCAGCGTACTGGACAACGAAGCCTGGAAGGCCTGCGCCGCACCCTGGAACTGGGTCTGCACGCCAGCTGGCATACCGATATCCTTCTGCACCTGCTCGATCAACTCCACCGCCGCACCGAGCGACACATCCGGCGCCAGGTTGAACGACATCATCACCGCCGGGAACTGCCCAAGGTGAGTGATTGCCAGTTGCGCCTGACGCTGTTCGACCCGGGCCAGACTGGACAGCTTGACCTGCGCGCCATCGGTGGTCTTGACGTGAATCTGCTCCAGCGCCTGCGGCCCCAGCTCGTTACCGGAAGCGGCCTGCAACACCACCCGATACTGGCTGGCCTGGGTGTAAATCGTGGATATCTGCCGCTGGCCGAACGCGTCATACAAAGCGTCGGTGATGTTCGCCACGGTCACCCCTAAGCGACTGGCGGCATCCCGGTCAATCAGCAGATAAACCTGCAACCCTTTGTCTTGCAGGTCACTGGCAACGTCGGTCAATTCCGGGTGTTTGCTCAAGGCGTCTACCAGTCGCCCGCTCCACAGGCTGAGCATTTCTGCATCAGGCGACGACATGCTGAACTGGTATTGGGTACGACTGACCCGATCCTCGATAGTCAGGTCCTGCACTGGCTGGAGGAACAGCCGAATGTCCGTCAACTTGTCGAGTTGCGGCTGCAAGCGCTGGATAATCTGGGTTGCCGTGACGTCGCGATCGGCATGGGGCTTGAGGTTGATAAGCAAACGGCCGCTGTTGAGCGTGGTGTTATCGCCATCGACCCCGATGTAAGACGACAGGCTGGCGACTGCCGGGTCCTGAAGAATGATCTTGGCCAGCGACTGCTGGCGTTCACCCATGGCGGCGAAGGATACCGACTGCGGTGCTTCGGAGATGCCCTGAATCACGCCGGTATCCTGCACCGGGAAGAAGCCTTTGGGCACGATCATGTAAAGCAAGACAGTCAGCGCTAGGGTCGCGATGGCCACCAGCAAGGTCAGTGGCTGATGCTTGAGCACCCAGCGTAATTTGTTGCCATACGCCTCGACGAGCCAGTCCAGCCAGGCACCGCTGGCACGATAAAAGCGGCCTTGTTCTTCTTCCTTGGGTTCGCGCTTGAGCAGCCTGGCGCACATCATCGGCGTCAACGTCAGAGACACTACCAAGGAGATCAGAATCGCTACCGCCAGGGTGATGGCGAACTCGCGGAACAGTCGCCCGACGACATCAGCCATGAACAACAGCGGAATCAACACCGCAATCAGGGATATGGTCAGGGAGACCAGGGTGAAGCCGATCTGCCTGGCGCCCTTGAGCGCCGCCTGCATGGGCGACTCACCCTCTTCGATGTGCCGGGAGATGTTCTCCAGCATGACGATGGCGTCATCGACCACAAAACCGGTGGCAATGGTCATGGCCATCAGCGTCAGGTTGTTGACCGAAAAGCCCGCCAGATACATCACCCCGAAAGTACCCACCAGCGACAGCGGCACGGCAATGGACGGAATGATCGTTGCGCTGAAGCGACGTAGAAACAGGAACGTCACCAACACCACCAGAACGATGGCGATCAACAACTCATGTTGCACGTCAGTCACAGCGGCCCGAATTGTCTGGGTGCGGTCAGTCAGAACCGCAACATCCAGTCCGGCCGGCAGGTTATCGGTGATGCTCGGCAGCAGCGCCTTGATCCGATCCACCACCTCAATCACGTTGGCACCTGGCTGGCGCTGGATATTGAGCAAAACCGCCTGATTTTCATTGGCCCAGGCTGCCAGACGCTCGTTCTCCGCGCCGTCAACGATCTCTGCCACATCCTTCAGACGCAACGGCGCGCCGTTGCTGTAGGACAGAATCAGGTTGGCATATTCCTCCGGCGACTTGAGCTGGTCGTTGGCGTCCAGCATCGAGACTCGGGTCGGCCCGTCGAAGTTACCCTTGGGCTGGTTGACGTTTGACGCACCAATCAACGTGCGCACGTCTGCGAGGTTCAAGCCATTGGCGGCCAGGGCTTCAGGATTGACCTTGATCCGCACTGCCTGGCGTTGCCCTCCCGCGATGCTGACCATACCGACGCCGCTGATCTGGGAGATCTTCTGCGCCATGCGCGTATCGACCAGATCGTTAAGCTTGGGCAACAGCATGGTTTTCGACGTAATGGCCAGGGTCAGAACCGGGGTATCAGCCGGGTTGACCTTGTTATAGACCGGCGGCGCGGGCAGGTCGCTGGGCAACAGATTGGTCGCGGCATTGATCGCCGCCTGCACTTCCTGCTCAGCCACGTCCATGTTCAAGTCGAGGCTGAAACGCAAGGTAATGACCGATGCGCCGCCAGAACTGGTGGATGCCATTTGGGTCAATCCGGGCATTTGTCCGAACTGACGCTCAAGAGGCGCCGTGACAGCGCTGGTCATCACCTGGGGACTGGCGCCGGGATACAGAGTCATCACCCGGATGGTTGGGTAATCGACCTGTGGCAGTGCCGAAACCGGAAGCAATTTGTAAGCGATCAGACCGGCCAGGACGATGGCCAGCATGCTCAGCGTGGTTGCGACCGGACGCAGGATGAACAGTCTGGAGATGTTCATGCGCGGTCGTTTTCCGCCTTCCCGGCCGAGGCCGATTCATCGGTGTTCTTGCCTGGCTTGCCTTGCAACTGTTGGCCAGGACCTGCCGGCACGTCTTTGCTGTCACTGACCACTTCAACATCGGCCCCGTCACGCAGGCGGTCGGTACCTTCCAGCACCACCCGGTCACCCACCGCCAGGCCCTCGCTGACGACTGTCGACTGTTCATTGCTCGCGCCCGTCTTGAGCTCCCGGACTTTGACCTTCTTGTCGCCATCCATCACATAAACAAAAGTGCCGTTATTACCAAATTGCACCGAAGCGGTGGGGATCAACACCGCCTGTTTCAGGGTGTCGGCCAGCAGGTGCACATTGACGAACTGGTTGGGGAACAGCACTTCATTCTGATTATCGAACCGGGCCTTGAATTTCAACGTACCCGTGGCTACGTCAATCTGATTGTCCAGGCTGGCCAGCACGCCATCGGCCTGTTGTTTCAGATCACTACGGTCCCAGGCTTCAACCGGCAGCTTGTCGCCACTGCGATAACGAGCGATCACGGTCGACAAGTCCTTCTCCGGCAAGGTGAACGCCACGGTAATTGGCTTGGTCTGGGTAATGACCACCAGTGCCGTGGTGTCATTAGCCGCCACCAGGTTACCCACGTCCAGCTGCTTGAGACCGATCCGCCCGGCAATCGGCGCGCGGATACGGGTAAATTCCAGATTCAGTTTTGCATCGCCTACCGCAGCCTGATTGGTCTTGATCGTGCCCTGATACTGATTGACCAGCGACTCGGCAGTATCCAGCGTCTGCTTGGCGATACTGTCTTCGGCGTACAGGCCGCGATAGCGCTGTACATCCAGTTGTGCATTCTTGAGCAGCGCCTGATTGGTGGCCAAAGTGCCTTCGGCTTGTTGCAACGCAATCTGGTAACTACGCGGATCGATTTCAGCCAGCAGATCGCCCGCCTTGACCATCTGCCCTTCCTGGAAGTTGATCTTTACCAATTCCCCGGCAACCCGGCTGCGCACGTTGATGGTGTTCATCGCCGTCACAGTGCCGAGAGCCTTGTAATAAATCGGGAAGTCCCCCAGGACCGCCGGAGCAACCCGCACGGGTACGGCTATCGTTGAACCACCGAAACCTGGCCGAGCCACACTTCCCTGAGCCGCATTACCGGATTTGCGACTGCTTCCTTCTTTATTCGGCGCAGAGGTCGGCCACAGCCACCAGCACAAACCGGCGATAACCAGAAGGATCAGCAGACTGATGAGCCAGCGACGGGAACTACGGGGGCCAGACGATTGCATGAATAAATCAACCATTGCGGATGGGGCTTCTTCAGGAGGCTGAACAATAAGCACAGATGCGTGACAAGCAAAGCGGCTTTACCGGCAATTTACTTTGCCCTTACTTTTATTAACCACATGAAGCGTAAACGAAAACGGCCTGAATATATTCAGGCCGCCCAAGTGTTGCCAAGTGTTACTTCAGAACAGCCAGCGCCGCATCGTAGTCTGGCTCCTGACCAATTTCTGGAACCAGTTCGCTGTGCAGGACCTTGTCGTTTTCATCCAGAACAACCACCGCGCGAGTAGTCAGGCCAACCATCGGGCCGTCGGCAATCGCTACGCCGTAGTCAACCATGAACTGAGCACCGCGCATGGTGGACAGGTTTTTAACGTTTTCCAGACCTTCGGCACCGCAGAAGCGTGCCTGGGCAAACGGCAGATCCGCAGAAATGCACAGGACCACTGCGTTGTTCAACTCACTGGCCTGAGCATTGAATTTGCGCACGGAAGTGGCGCAGGTTGGGGTATCGACACTCGGGAAGATGTTCAGCACTTTGCGCTTGCCGGCAAAGTCAGCCAGGGTCACGTCAGCCAGATCACCACCGACCAGTTTGAAGGCCGGCGCTGCTGCGCCGACTTTCGGTAGTTCGCCGTTGATTTGGACAGGATTGCCTCTGCGAGTCACTTGAGCCATGAACTGAGTCCTTTTTTCGAGGGAGGGTGAAACCGGGAAGTTAACCATGAATCGGGAGTAAAACGAACCACTGTAGGAGCTGCCGCAGGCTGCGAATTCGGTATTCATGACAAATCGCTTTCCCAGCCTTCGGCAGCTCCTACAGGATCCCTCCTGTGCTGCGGCCAGATCAAAAATCCCGCTTATAGAAAATATCCAGAGAACTGGCCAGACCGCTGGCCGCCTCCAGATAGACCCTCTTGCTCAACATGTAACGCAAGGCGATGGTGTTGGCCGGCTCAAACACGCCGACGCCGTAACGCAGGCTCAGTTTGTCGGTGATTTTGCCGCTGGCAACCACGTTGGTTTTATCACCCGTCCCAGCGGTATCCAGCTCAAAATCCTTGATCCCCAGATTCTGCGCCAGCTTGCCCGTGGTGGATTCGCTACCCGCCAGACCCAGCGCCAGTGCAGCCTGCGCCATCATGTTGCTGTCTTCGCCTGTATTGTTCAGCGGCCGTCCCAGCACCAGGTACGACAGCGCCTGCTCCTGGCTCATTGCTGGTTCGGAGAAAACGGTAGTCGTGGGCTGCTCGGCACTGCCGGACAATCGAATGCCGGCAATCACGTCGTCGGTCTGGCGAATGGCTTCGACATCCAGGTAGGGCTGATCGACAGGGCCGGCAAACAGAATCCGCGCCTTGCGAATGGTCAGACGCTGACCATAAGCGCGATAACGGCCGTTGTTCAGATTCAGCTCGCCACGCGTGTCCATGTTGTCACCAATATGGACACGCCCGGCCAGATCGGCCGTTAACCCGAACCCTGTGAAACTGAGCTTCTCCTGACCCACTTGCACGTCAATATCCATGGACATTGCCAGCGGCGGCGCCCCCTCCTCTGTCTGCTGACCCACAATGACCGTGTCCCCCGACAATTTGACGGTTGAAGCCGGCAGTTGCCTGATGGTGATATCCCCCTTGGGAATCAGCACTTTGCCGGAGATGCCAAGGCGGCCTTCTTTCATGGATATCTTCAGGTCAGGAGCAGCTTCGAGAGTGGCGTAGGGTTCAACACTGATCGGTAAACGCGCGCCCTTGACGCTCACATCCACAACCAGTGCCTGCCCCCAGCCGATCTGGCCTCCCAGCGTGCCCTGCCCGGTTTGACCACTGCGCCATTTGCCATCAAGGGTGACGTTCTCCCCCGCAATGAGCGCCTGTATCTGCAAATCCTGCAAGCTCATGGGCAACTCAGGGCCAGAAACCTCGCCACCACTGAGCACCACGTTGCCATTAACCTGCGGTGCCAATAGATCACCGGACAAGCGCCCGCTGCCATTCAGCTTACCGCTGAGTTTCTGCACCATGGGCGCGAACGGCCGGGCGATGGACAGATCCAGTCCGCTGAGGTTGAAGCTGCCGTTCAATGTCTTGTTCTTTGCCAAGGGATCAATCTGCGCGGCAACCTGCAAGGTGCCGAGCTTGCCCCCATGAAAATCCAGCCGGCTGTCGATGAGCTTGGGTGTCAACTTGCTGTTGAGCACCAGAGTTTGATAGGGGAACTCCAGCCACTGGTCTTTATCCCTCACCCGCAGCGTGCCACCGTTTGCATTCACCATGATCTGCCCGTTCGGCCCGGCAGCGGGGACATCAAGCTGCACATCAGCGTTAAGCGAGCCTCTCCAGGCAAAGTCTTTGGGCAGCCATTGCGCCAGGCTGTCCAGAGGGAAATTCTTCAAGTGGTAACGCAGACGCGGCTCAGGCATCAGACGCTGATCTTCGCCACACAGGCTGGCAGGACCGGAAACCCAGCAATGAGCACCGAAATTCACCTTGCCATCTGCCAGCCGCTCCAGCTTTGCGGCTTGCTGCAGTCGCCAGTTTTGCCCACCGGTTTGCACGTTGCCACTCGCTAACCGGCCACGCCAGTCGCCTTTGTCCAGCGTGCCGTCCAGTGCCAACGCCAATTTGAGCAGCGGGCCTTGCAGGTCGAGCTTCACTTGCTGGTGCTTGATGTCTCCCTGAGCATCGACAACGAGCGTCCCCAATTGCTTGTCACCCAGCTGAATACCGCTGCCTTTGACATCGATATCAGCGCGTTGCGCATTGTCGAGTCGGGCCGTGAGATTCAGGCTTTGCAGGCGATTGTCTTGAAACGCCAGTTGCGAGCCCTGCAGACCCAGATTGCCTTGTGGTGCTTGCAGCGTGCCCGCCAAATCGAGACGCCCTTTGACCTGACCCTGCAGCCCAGGCCACAACTGACCCAGCCGCGGCATGTTGATGTCCAGCTGTGCGAGGAGACGTTGCTGCAGGTTGCCACTGCCCTGGATCCGGTTGTCCCCCAGACGGACTTCCAGCGCTCCGACGTTCCACTTCTCGCCTTCGCCATCAGCTTTGACCTGCAGAGCCGCCGGCTGGCCGCGCAGTCGACCCTTCAGATCGAGGTCAGCGTTGAGGCTCAGTCGCTCGTCTTTGAACTGACCTTTACTGCGCAAAGGGCCTGCCAGCGTGCCTGGCATTTGCGCAACCCAGTAGGCAGGGTCAATGGCGCTCAGATCCAGCGCTGTGTCCCAGGCGATACCCTCGGCGAACTGCAGGTTCAGGTGACCGGTGGCCTTACCTTGACCGGCGACCATCTCCAGTTGCGGCAGAAAGATTTGAGTCAGGTCGCCACTGAAAGGGCTGGTCAGACTGAACGCTCCCGCTGGACCGTCAAGATTGGCGTCGAAGTTGCCCAGGTATTTGCCGTCGGTGTACGACACTTCACCGCTGAACTTGCGTAGCGCCACTTGTGGCTCTTCGATGGCCGGATACAAGCGATGCCAGGGAAAATCCAGCCAGTCCAGTTTTGCCTCGGCCCGCAGGCCCTGCTCCCAATTCAGCGCGCCGTTCAGACTAAGATGCTGCTGCGGGCTGGCACTCAGATCCAGCGCCTGGATAGTTGCACCCTTGGCATCCACGCGACCGTTGAGCGCAACAGCAACGGGCCCCTGCTCCGCGGGCAGGCTTGCCGAACCCAGCAGGGCGTAACCGGCATTGAGATCGCCCTTGGCATCGATGACCAGCTGATCGAGTTGCAAGGTATCGGGTAATGCCGAACTTGCCTTGAAGGCCTCGGCGCTGATTCGTAGCTGTGCGGGCAGGTTGTCTGCCAGCGGTTTTATCTCGCCTTTGAGCTGCCCCTGCAGGTAGCCACTGCTGATGCCGTCAAGTTGCAGCGTCTTGAGCAGCTCACCCTGTATATCCAGATTCAGTGCCCAGGGCTTGCCGTCCTGATCGGGCAACTTCAACAACCCGCTGGCTTTCAATGGCCAGTCGCCCGAGGGTTGAAGCAGCCCGGCCAGATCCAGCACCAGATCATCGCGCTGCATATGTACGTTATCGAGCCGCAAACCTTCAGCCGTCCAGTGGGCAGCCATTTGCAGATCCCGAAACTGTTCAGCGCCGTCCAATTGCAGACTGCCGATATTCACGTCACCCAACTGGATCGCCAGGGGCAACTTGAGATCGGGCAACGTGATCGGGCCGCTGTCGGTTGTCTCGGCGCCCGGAGCCAGTTGCAAGCGGACCTGAGTCGCTTGCAAACGGTCGATGCACAGGGTCATTTTCAGCAGGCAGCCCGGCGACCACTCCAGTTCCGGGGCATCCAGTTCTACACGGGTCGCGTCCTGCTGCCAGACCACCCGGTCGGCACTCCACACGCCACCCAGCCGACCATTGAAGTTCTCCACCTGCAAGCCTGGAACTCGGGCCAGCGACCAGCGACTGCCCGACTCGGTAAACAGCAAGAACCACAGGCTGACCAGCAGCAACATCACGATTGCCAGCAGGCCCAGCCCGAAGATTTTCAGCCCACGTGGCCAGTTCAGAGTGCTCACAGCTCAGGTCCCATGGAAAAGTGCAGCCTTACCCCGCCGTCATCGTCCAGGGCATGGGCCAGATCCAGCCGCAACGGCCCGACCGGCGATACCCAGCGCACACCAATACCCACACCGGTTTTGAGGCTCGGCAGGTCCAGGCTGTTGAAGGAGTTGCCTTGGTCTACAAACGTCGCCACACGCCATTTCTCAGCGATGGAATATTGATACTCCACGCTCCCGGCCACCATGTAGCGGCCGCCTATTCGATCACCGTCGGAGTTTTCCGGCGAAAGCGTCTGATAGTCGTAACCTCGAACGCTCTGGTCACCACCGGCGAAGAAACGCAGCGACGGGGGGATGGATTTATAGCCATTGGTGGCGTTACCGCCCGCTTGCACACGGGCGAGAAACCGATGGTTATCCCACAGGGTGGTCAAGCCTTTGAGCAGAACTGTGCCGCGCAGGAGGTTGGAGTCGGACATCAACCCTTCCTTGGCGACCTGGGTATCAAATTGCAGCCGGTAACCGTTGTGGGGATCAATACGGTTATCACTGCGCAGGTAGGAGTAACTGATGCCGGGCATGAGTAAAGTGCTCAGCCCCGAGTCATCACCCAGACGATATTCTTCTCGCTGCCATTTCAGGGAAATGACCCGTTCCCAGCCGCTGGGCAGTTTGCTGTGCCACTCAGGGCCGACGGTGAGCAGCTTGCTGAGAGTGTCGGTGCCGGCAATTTCCTCGTACTGATAACCTCCGGCAAAGCGCAGTTTGTCGGTCAGCGGCGGATCCAGAGGGACGTCGTACCAGAGGCCGACGTTCTGCCGTGGGGCTGACAACTCACTTTCAATCCCGTAACTGTGGCCCTGAGGGTTGGCCCAGTGACGAGTCCAGTTTGCCTTGCCCCGTGGCCCCACGTCGGTGGAATAGCCGAGGCCCAGGCCCATGGTGCGTGGCTTGCGGGTGTCGAGCTGGACTACAACGGGTATCTCTCGACCGACCGCAGCGGTGGGCGCAGCGTCCACCCTCACGCCTTCGAAGTATCCGCTGGTTTGCATTGCCTGGTTCAGTTCGGCAATCAGCTCGGAGTCGTAAGGAGTGTTTTCCTTGAAGGGCACCATGCGTCGCAACAGATCGTCATCAAAAGGCGCGTCGCCACTGAAGCTGACCTTGCCGAGGGTGTAGCGCGGGCCGCTGTCATAAACCAGATCGATATCCGCAACCCCAGCCGCAGGGTCGACCGAGAGACGTTGTGAAGTAAAGCGTCCGGAGAAGAATCCATAGCGAGAAGCCTGATTCTGAATCAGCCGCTTGGCATCTTCGTAGTGACCGTGATTGAGCACCGCACCACTTCTCAGCGCCTGGCTGCTGGGGATCCGGAACGCTTTCATCGACGAGGCCTCGCCCTCGATGCGGACGTTGACATTGCGAAGATGGATCGGCTCGCCGGGCTGGATCTTGATCACCAGCTGCGGCTGATTATCACGACCTGTCTGCACATCGCTGCTGATGATGGCCTGGTAATAACCCAATGCCTGGGCAGCGCGCTGGGCCTGCTCCTCAGCGCCAATGCTGAAATGTTGCAGACTTTGAACATCGCGCTCGCCGGGGCTGCCCACATAGCCTTCGACGTTGGCTTTGAGCTCGGAATTGGCAGGCGTGATCCTCACGTCCAGCTGCGCCTCGGCCAAGGCCGCGACGCTGGTCACACTCAGGATCAGACTGCTGGTAAACATTGCGAAAAACTTCATGGCGCGAATGCTAACACGAGCAACCGCTGTCACTAAAACACGCTAAAACGCATGATTTTCATATCCTTACGCCATGACCTGTGGTGAAACCTGCGGATTTGGGTGGAAAAACACGTGCTCTCGGATAGGTCCTACAGCTACTTCACCGATTTCTTCATAGCCCTGTCGTTTATAGAAATCCAGGTAGCGAGGATTCCCGGTATCGACCACGATGCCCTGAGAGTTTTCATCTACTGCGCACCAGTCATGGACTGCCTGCAGCAACTGCTCACCCAGATGCTTGCCTTGAAACTCCGGGTGGATACCCACCAGCGGCAGCACATGCACAGCCTCTGAAGGCAGGCACGCCAGCACTGAGTTGTAATACTCCAGATAACGCCGAGTGCAGTTAAAACCGGTGCTGAGCACCATGCGCAGCCGCCAGGCCCAGCTTTCGGTGATACCCAGGCGTCGTTGAGGGGGCGCGATGAGTGCCACTCCCACCAGTCGATCTTCAATAAACAGGCCAATGGCAGGCAGATCCTGAAGAAAATGCTGTTTGACCAATTCCCGCACGGTGGCCCTTACACGCTGATCAAACCCGGCGCGCCCGGCATTGAACAGGTAAGCAAAACTCGGTTCGTGACGGTAAGCGTGATAAAGCAGCGAGCGGGTTTCCCTGGAGTAACCGCTGTCGAGCTGGCGCACCTGCGCCACGGTGGCAGACGATTCAGACATGGAATTGACCTCGCATAGACGACGCAGCTCGGACGGCTGCGTTCCGGTGATATACAAGCTTCGAGTCATGGCCTGCGGCCACAGTTCCAACAGCAACTCCAACAGCAACGTCATTGGCTTCGCAGTGACGACCGCCAGCGCCAAATCGGTCCGGTCTTTCGCTTCAGGCTGGTGATGCGCCGAGAGGTCAGCTAGCATCGCTTTTTTGCTTTGCTCAGGACTGCCGCCCCATGAAAATCGTCTCGTTCAACATCAACGGTCTGCGTGCCCGACCCCATCAGCTGGCGGCGCTGATCGAAAAACACCAGCCAGACGTCATCGGTCTGCAAGAAACCAAGGTCTCGGACGAGCAGTTCCCCCAGGCAGAAATTGAAGCACTGGGCTATCACGTGCATTTCCACGGTCAGAAAGGCCATTACGGCGTCGCCCTGCTGTCTCGCAAAATGCCGTTGGCGCTGCACAAAGGCTTCGATAAGGACGATGAAGAAGCACAGAAGCGCTTCATCTGGGGCACCTTCGCAGATGATGACGGTCTTCCCGTGACCATCATGAACGGCTATTTCCCACAAGGTGAAAGCCGCGACCACCCCACTAAATTTCCCGCCAAGCAGCGTTTCTATGACGATCTGCAGGAATTGCTGGAAACCCGCTTCAGCAATGACCAGCCTCTGATCGTCATGGGTGACGTGAACATTTCCCCGGAAGACAGCGACATTGGCATCGGGCCGGACAATGCCAAGCGCTGGCTGAAGACCGGCAAGTGCAGTTTCTTGCCGGAAGAACGCGAGTGGATGGCGCGCTTGAAGAACTGGGGGCTGGTGGACAGCTTCCGCCATCTATACCCGGAAGTGATCGATCAATTCAGTTGGTTCGACTATCGCAGCCGTGGCTTCGAGGATCAGCCCAAGCGCGGCCTGCGCATTGACCTGATCATGGCCTCACACGGCCTGCAACCGCGAATCAAGGCCGCTGGGGTGGATTACGACCTGCGAGGCATGGAAAAACCTTCCGACCATGCGCCGATCTGGCTTGAGTTGAGCTGACTTTTTCAGGCCTGAGTGGATCCTGTAGAAGCCAACTTGTTGGCGAGGCAGTGTGTCAGGTTAGACGTCTCGCGAACAAGTTCGCTCCTACAGGTCTTGCGCTGTAGTTTTACAACCGTCACATCCCCGTAACACATCCGTCTTATTCTGTGAGCACTTTCCAATATCTCAAGGTGCCGCACATGCTGCGCGCTGTGTTCCTGCTGGCGGCAACTGCGTTATTTTCAGCAAGCGCCATAGCCACTCTCCCCGTACCCACCGACAACTCTCCCACGCTGCGCATTCAGGGTTCCAACACCATTGGCGCTCAGTTGGGCCCGGCATTGGCCGAAGGGTTGATGCACCAACAGGGTCTGCAGTCCGTGCGCACCGAAGCGGGTGTTGCCACCAATGAAATGCGGGTTATCGGCATCGCGAGCGATGGGCGGCAGGTGACTATCGAAGTCGCAGCTCACGGCTCAGGCACCGGATTTACAGCGATGAAGTCTGGCCAGGCGGATCTGGCCGCTTCATCACGCCCCATCAGCAGTAAAGAAGCAGCGAACCTGGCAGGTATGGGCGATATGAAAAGCCCGCGCGCCGAGCAGGTTATCGCCATTGATGGCGTGGCCGTCATCCTGCACCCCGCCAACCCTGTGCGCCAATTGACCACTGAGCAACTGGCGGGGATTTTCTCCGGGCAAATTCATGACTGGGAACAACTGGGTGACACCGCCGGCGAAATCCGCCTGTATGCCAGGGATGAGAAATCAGGCACCTTCGAAACCTTCAAAGAGCTGGTGCTGAGCAGATATGCCAAGAGCCTTGCACGCAATGCCGCACGCTTTGAATCCAGCGAGCAGCTGTCTGACCAAGTCAGCCAGGATCGCCAGGCCATCGGCTTCATTGGTCTGCCCTATGTCCGTCACGCCAAAGCGGTTGCGGTAGTGGATGGCGACTCCAGGCCCATGTTGCCGACCATCAGCATGATTGCCACTGAAGACTATCCGCTCTCCCGTCGCCTGTATCTGTATCTGCCCACCGAGCTGCATCACCGCTGGGCATCGGCTTTTGTCCACTTTGCCCAAAGCCCCGAGGGTCAGGCCATCGTCGCGCAGAACGGCTTTGTCGCCCAGACCGTTCAAGCCGTGAAGGTCCAGCCGACAGCACAAATGCCCGCCGACTATCAGGCGCTGGCCCGTGACAGTGAACGCCTGTCGGTAAACTTCCGCTTCGCCGAGGGCAGCGCCACTCTGGACAACAAAGCCCTGCTGGACGTGCAGCGGGTGGTGGATTATCTGAAACGCAATGACAAGTTGAATCAGCGGGTGACGCTGGTGGGTTTCGGCGATGCCAAGAGTGATCCACAGCGTGCGGCACTTCTTTCAAAGTTGCGCGCCATGGCAGTAAGGCGCGAGCTGGCGAAAAGCAATGTGATGCTGCGCGACGTACGCGGTTTTGGCGATGAAATGCCAGTTGCCAGTAATGAGATTGATGACGGGCGCATCAAAAATCGTCGTGTCGAGGTGTGGGTCGATTAGCCGGTACATCGTCAGGTCAGTCATTCGAAGGCGCCAATTGCAACTACTCTCTGGGAGAACCCCTTCCCGGAGGCAACATGCGACAGCCATCCGAAGACAAAGCACCGGCTGAACGCCGTCCCCCGACGTTCTGGCAAATGCTGCACAGTGTCATGGCCGCGGCGTTTGGCGTTCAAAGCGGGAAAAACCGCGAGCGCGATTTCACCCATGGCAAGCCAGCTCATTTCCTCGCGATTGGACTTATATTCACGGTCGCGTTCGCGGCACTGCTGTTCGGCGTGGTGCAACTGGTCCTGTATTTCGCCATCCCCTGACAGGCCTGCGTCATGCAGCTCAACGCACTAAGCTTTTCAGGGTGAATGCATAGTCGCTGCCTGGGGGCTTGCGTTGCAGGCTGAACATGCGCACATCTATGCCGAAATCGTCCTGTTCGCTGGCCTGGAGGATTTTCTGCACATCTTCAGGCTTTACCAATTGCATGACCTTGGCCTCTCGCGGGCCGATCATCGAACGCGAGGCCGGATCGGCAACGTCATAGTCATGCAAAATCACCATCGCCATGCCACCAATGGTGAAATGCCCGCCGACAATTGCGCTGATTCGACCTTGCTTCATCTGCTCCAGAGAAGAGGGCGACCAGTTGATCGAGCTAAACAAGACCTCCTTACCGGGTTCGCCGCCGTTTTCGCGCACGGCATCCATGGCGCCGAACGCCATCAGGTCATTGGCCGCCCAGATCAGGTTTACGCCCGGATAACGCTTGAGCAAGAGCCGGGCCTGCTCAAGCGCGCGATCACGCCGCCAGCCGCCCAGGGCTATCTGCCGCAGACGCACTTCGGGGTGTTCCGCCAGCGCGCGATACATACCTTTTTCACGCTTGAGTGACACCGGGGTGGTATTGGTGCCGGAAAAAGCGAGCATTTCCACAGCGCGGCCTTGGTGGCCTTCGGAATAGAGATTGATCAGGTTTTTTGCCGTCAGGTAGCCCGCATCTTCATCATTAGCGACGAGGCTGCCGAGGAAGTCCGGGTAGCGTTGGCGCAAATCGCCAAGGATTCGGATCTGATCCGCCGTCAGCGTGTTATTGACTGCAAACAGCTTTACCCCGCTGCCTTGCGACAGACGAAGGATCTCCGGCGCGACATTCAACTCATTGGAAAAGACCAGGTAATCAGGCCTTTGCGAGCCCTGCAATTCTTCTCGGGCCAGAATCAGCAGCTGGCGTGTATCTCGATCAGAAAACCGCACCGTCAGCGACATGCCCAGCTTGTCGGCCGCCGATTGCATGAATCTGGCGTAGGTTGACCAATAGCCATCCGAAGCAGGCCCGGGGCTCAAAAACACTACCGATGAAGCGCGGGCCGGCTCCAGCCATCCGCTCGCAACGATAATGAGTAAACCGCACAAAACCCTGGACATACGAAGCAAGCCTTTGACATTCAATTAAAAAGTTGCCAGAAAACTGGCGCAACTGAATATCTATCGGCTGCATGTCCGATTATCTGCACTGTTATTTATTGATGACTGACCCAGAAGACCGCTGCTCCGACCACCAAAATGATGATGAAAAAGATCGCCCATGCATCGACATGGCTATCCTTTTTGGAAATTTTTGGATGATTGCTCATTAACAACGCCTCTTGTCTGTTTTATTAGTGGCATCACGGGTGTCCGGCGTCCTTTCGGAGCAGACTCGACCTCAGTAAAGTTCAGCGATGTCCATCGCACAAGGCGGGTTATGAGCCCTGGATAGCTGACTTAGCACTTTTAGTTCTTTGCATATATTCAAACATCACTTTTGCGCATAACTGCAAACTGGTATCTTCCCCCGGCTCCGTTGGGAGTGCGCGGCCGTGCGCGCAGATTTACCGTGGTAATTGCCTGAGAACAGGACCGATATGTACGTATATGACGAGTACGACCAGCGGATCATCGAGGACCGCGTAAAGCAGTTTCGTGATCAGACCCGACGCTACCTCGCAGGGGAACTCAGCGAAGAAGAGTTCCGCCCGCTGCGCCTGCAAAATGGCCTTTATATCCAGCGATTCGCGCCAATGCTGCGCGTGGCTGTGCCGTATGGCCAGCTCACTTCACGCCAGGCACGGATGATGGCAAAGATCGCCCGCGACTACGACAAGGGCTACGCACACATCAGCACACGGCAGAATGTGCAGTTCAACTGGCCTGCGCTGGAAGACATCCCTGACATTCTGGCTGAACTGGCGACCGTGCAGATGCACGCCATTCAGACCAGCGGCAACTGCCTGCGCAATGTCACTACTGATCAGTTCGCCGGTGTTGCGGCTGACGAGTTGGTTGACCCGCGCCCATGGTGTGAAATCGTCCGTCAATGGACCACATTCCACCCGGAATTCGCCTATCTGCCGCGCAAATTCAAGATCGCGGTCAACGGCTCCACGAGCGACCGCGCCGCCATTGAAGTTCACGACATCGGCCTTGAGCCTGTCCTGAATGAAGCCGGCGAACTGGGCTTCCGTGTACTGGTAGGCGGCGGTCTGGGCCGCACGCCTGTCGTGGGTGCTTTCATCAACGAATTCCTGCCATGGCAAGACTTGTTGAGCTACCTCGACGCCATTCTGCGGGTTTATAACCGCTACGGCCGCCGTGACAACAAGTACAAGGCGCGGATCAAGATTCTGGTCAAGGCCCTGACCCCTGAAGTCTTTGCTGAAAAAGTCGAGGCGGAAATGGCTCATCTGCGGGGCGGCCAGACCACCTTGACCGACGCTGAAGTGCATCGTGTCTCGAAACACTTCGTCGACCCGGATTACAAGGCTCTGGAAGACTACAGCGCCGAGCTGGCAAAACTGGATCAGGAACACCCGGGTTTCGCCCGCTGGCGTACGCGCAACACCCTCGCCCATAAAAAGCCTGGCTATATCGCGGTGACCTTGTCCCTCAAGCCAACCGGTGTTGCGCCTGGCGACCTGACCGACAAGCAACTCGATGGTGTCGCGGATCTGGCCGACCGCTACAGTTTCGGCCAACTGCGTACCTCCCACGAGCAGAACATCATTCTTGCCGACGTGGAGCAGACTCAGCTGTTCGCCCTGTGGCACGAACTGCGCGAGCAGGGTTTCGCCACGCCAAACGTGGGTCTGCTGACCGATATCATTTGCTGCCCTGGCGGCGATTTCTGCTCGCTGGCCAACGCCAAGTCAATCCCGATTGCCGAATCCATCCAGCGCCGTTTCGACGATCTGGATTACCTGTTCGACATCGGCGAACTGGATCTGAACATTTCCGGTTGCATGAACGCATGCGGTCACCACCATGTCGGCCACATCGGCATTCTGGGCGTGGACAAGAAAGGCGAAGAGTTTTACCAGGTTTCCCTGGGTGGCAGTGCCAGCCGCGACGCCAGCCTGGGAAAAATTCTGGGCCCCTCCTTCGCTCAGGACGCCATGCCTGACGTCATCGAGAAACTGATCGACGTCTACGTTGAGAAACGTAATGAAGACGAGCGTTTCATCGACACCTTCCAGCGTATCGGCATCGACCCTTTCAAGGAGCGCGTCTATGCAGCGAATCATTAAGAACAACGAAGTCATCGACGAAACCTGGCACCTGCTGCCCAAGGATGCGTCGTTTGACGAGCTGTCTAACTGCGACGATCTGATCGTACCGCTGGCCTTGTGGCGTGAGCACGGCCATGCGCTTCAGGCTCGCGACGGCGGTCTTGGGGTGTGGCTGGACAGCGATGAAGAAGCTGAAGAAATCGGTGACGATGCAGACAAGTTCCAGGTCATCGCCTTGAACTTCCCGGCATTCACCGATGGGCGCAGTTACTCCAACGCTCGCCTGCTGCGCGACCGTTATGGCTACAAAGGCGAACTGCGAGCCATTGGTGACGTGCTGCGTGACCAGTTGTTTTACCTGCGCCGCTGCGGCTTTGACGCTTTTGCGATCCGTGCCGATAAAGACCCCTACGAAGCCCTGGAAGGCCTGAAGGATTTTTCGGTGACGTATCAGGCTGCTGCCGACGAGCCGTTGCCTCTCTTCCGTAGACGCTGATTCATCTGGCTATAAAAAGCCCAGGCCTGGATTCCAGCCTGGGTTTTTTTATGCCATGCCCCCACGCTCTGTCAGGCACACCACCTACCTGTAGGAGTTGTCGGAGGTTACGACGGCGACGAACGCGGAGTGCCTGACACTCCGCTATTCGCAGCCTTCGGCAGCTCCTACAGGGCGGCATTAGCAGCAATCAAACTTCATTGGCAGCCGCCCCGCCCGCCAATTCCGCCGCGGTCAATTGCCTCATCAGCCGCTCCTCATCCCACTCCCGTTGACGCAGAATGGCATCCGCCTCCCGCTTGTACGTCGCATCCGACAACGGGTTTTCACTCTGTAGATCGTCCAGCGCCTCCATCCGCATGGCGGTAGGCTGCTGGCAGGCGGTGAATTCGTTTGCGTATTGGCGCTTTAGATGGTCAATCCAGAAGTCGCGCTTGATGGCAAAGTCGATCAGCGCTTCAGGGGTTTCATGGCTCAAAACCGTTTGGGCAGCCTGAGCCAATGCGTCATTACTAACTGAGGCAGAAGTGGAAAACTGCATGGTCCGGGTGCCGATCGGCAGTTCAAGACGGCTGGCAAGGCCGACCCGATACGCCAGCAAGACTTCAACGTCCTCGGTAAATCCAACCCGCGATGCAGCGTCCAGGCGCGCGATGCCATCCACCTCTTCAAGCCGATACAACCCGCGTAGCAGTTTGAGCAACTGCGGCCCTTCCCTGCCGCCGACTGCCATGGCACGAGCTTTAGTGACCAGCACTTCCAGCTCCATATTGCTGAAAATCACTGCCGCACCGTCTACACAAGTCTCGGGAAATGCCGCCATGGCGATCAGCCGACTGCGCAATGCCTGATCTTGCGCGCCTGCTTCCAGCACACTCCAGACCCGCTGCGTAACATCGGCGCGGCTCAGGCTGAAATCAGCCGAACCCTGTAGGCGCGATACCACCTCAAAAAAGTCTGCGCCGTGCAACTGGCTCCAGAACAGCTCCCAGATTTCTCGGCGACGAACACGCTCCAGGGCTGGGGTCTGGTAAAGCCAGAACTCGGGGTTATCAGCCTGCTCGGTAAATACCCAAGGGCCACCCAGCGCGGAGATGCGTGCGCCGGTACCTGGGGAGAGCGGATTGCCATCGAGCAGCGTGTGCCGGATAGCCCCTGGAGATTCATAGAACGCATCAGGCAACGTCGTGATGCGATTACCACGCAAATCCAGCGCCATCAGGTTGGGGATCTCAAACACGCCAGCGGGAGCATCCTGAAGGCCGGTCGAGCGCAAAAACAGATTGAGCAATTGCGGCATTTCACTGACATCCAGCAGCGGCCCGATGGGGTTGCGCTCAAGATTAAGCAACCGCAGATTGGGCAGGCGTCGAAGGGTTTGCACCATGTCGCCGGTCAGCACGATACGGTTGTTAGCCAATGTCAGGCGCGTCAGGTGTCGCAAATTTCGAATTCCGACGGGTATCACTGACAGAAAGTTGTTTTCGGCATTTAGCCAGTTCAGCTGCGGGCACTTGGTGACAAGAGCACTCACCGATTGTTGGGACATGAGGGTATGCGACAGATTGATCGCCGTGACATGGCTGAGGTCGCCTGGCAGGTAAGGCAGGTCGCCAATCTCCAAACCGGACAGGTCCAGCATATAGCCGTTGAGATGCCGGGCCGCGACCCCGGTAACCGGTGTCTGTCGTTGCCAGCAACGCTTGATGATGTCTGCCGCAGTCCGCCGCGACAGGGCGGTAATCGGCACCGAATGGGTTTCAGTCACCCGTTGCCAGCTCATCGGGCCATTCACCCAGCGTTCGAGACTGCGATCCAGGGACTGAAAATCCATGGACAGCCTTGCCAATTGGATCTCGATGGAAGTGCCATTGGCCCGCAAACCGGCGATGAACTCGGCAGCCTGCTGATGGCTGAAGCCGGGGTAAAGCGCTTGCACCTGTGCGTGCAATGAGGGCCTTGTTGTGGAAGGCACTGTTGCAGAGGACACTGGTGTGGTGCGCCCGGCTGCTGGCACTGAAAAGTCGTCCATTCCGCCCTTCAGGCCAGGAAGATCGATATCCCACTGACCGGTTTCCAGCTGTTTGATGAACGGCCCCTTCTTTCCCGTGCCGTCAGGTGAAGTGATTCGCCACTGCCGCGCGGACTCTTCCCAGCAAACCTCGTACGCCTTGTCATGGATGGGCACGAAGTAATGGCCGTCTGCATGATAGATATCGAGCATGCCGCTGGGGCCGTGGATATTCGGCGCGCCTTGTACCGAATCCGGCGCAGCCTCGAACGCTCGCAAAGACTGGCGAAGGTCAGGACCCAGCTCTCGCAGATTGGGCGGCGCCATCTCAAAACGCGGGCGCAACACAGAAGGGCTGGCAGAATCACTGCCGACTCCGGTTGAGGGTCGCGCAGACTCGGCTGTCGTCAGTTCCTCAACAACCGGCGTTGAGCCCGAAGCGCTGACGGCTACGTTGATTACGCCTTCAAGCGCCAGTGGCAAAGCATTGAACAGACCGAACTCTATGCGTTGTGCCGCCTGTTGGCGCTCCTCGAGCGTTTTGCCTTGATGGGCCTGAACTGCGCCGACGCCAATCAGCGTGGTGGAAAGTCCGATGATAAAGGGCACCGCTTCGGGCACCATCAACGCAATAAGGCCAGTAAACACCAGACTTCGCGTCAGCCCTTCAGCCAGGCCCTCCAGCAACGCCTCATGGCGGCTATGGATGATTGACCTGGCATCCGCTCTCAGTCGCCGTTGCAGACTATCTCGTACAGAGTCGAAGGGGTCGCCCAAGATTTTCTTGCCGGCGTGTACGTACTGCCGCGGCGGCCAACTGCCACCTCTGAACCAGTGTGGGTAATCGGCCACACCTTCCAGAGCGCTGTGCAGGCCGCTGATGAATAGACCGTCGCTAATGTCCCGTTCCTGAAAATGAGTCGCCAGCGCCAGACGCTTGCTCGGCTCACGACACTGGCAGGCCAGCCACTCTGCAACCTTGTGCTGGTTTTCAAAGCCGTGCAGCGGTGAGGAATTGCCCGGAAGATAGACGAGCGTGCGTCGGCTGCGCTGGTCCTGAATCAGCAGGATATCCGTGGCGGTGTAGTGATGCACTTTCAGGGGCGACACGACGATATGGCTGGCAGCCGCAAACTTCTCTGAAAGCTTCGCCGGTGTCAGCGTTTCCCAGGACTGCGACGAACTCAGACCAACCGCCTCAAGTGCCAGCTGTCGATCTGCCTCGCTCAGTGTCTGCTCCTGCACCTGATAAAAGACCGCTTTGAGATAAGCAGCTTTGGCCAGTACCGGGAAATACTGTCCATGGGTGGCAAGCAGCTGCTCCAGATAAGCGTGGTACTGCGAGGGCAAATGCGTTTCGTTGATGAACTGCTTGAATAGGTCCGGGCTGATATCGAGGTGGGTCGAAGCGTCATAAAGCTGTGGGGTGGTTCGTGTGTATAGCCCTTCATAGGTGCGCACCGTGAAGTTAGGCACCAGCGTGTCCACCCGCCTGAGCGCAATGCCGCCAGGCCTCCAGGGCTGAATGTAATCGAACCATCGGGCCAGGGCTGAGCGGCGCTGGAGGTTGCTCAACAGGGCTTCAGTCAAGGTCAGCGCATGCTGCACAACGGCCGGGTAAGGAGCCAAGGCTGGCGGCGCATTGAATCTGAGAATCGTCAGGCAGATGGCATCAGGATCAATGTCCAGCCCCCAGTGCTTGCTGGCATGCGCTTTAACCAGCGCTCGAGCGAAATTCGCCGGGCTCTTGATGACTGCGCCGTGGGCGGCGACGAAAGTGTCCATCAAGGGATGGTTTGTTGGATAGTCGACAGTGGTTGGCATTGAGGCAATTTCCTTATTGCGTATAGACCGCCAGTCTCATCGATATCGCCACGTCGAGTGTGTTGCATAGCTACCGCGCCTGCGGCAAATCCCAGGCACAAAAAAGCGCCGCCTGGGAGTGCAGGCAGCGCTCGGTTTGCAGCGTTTTACCAGAAGCGTTGTTGGGTCAGGCGACTCCACCAACTGACCAGCAGGCGATCCACCGAGCCAGCGGCCGCCATCCCCATACGCTCTTGCAGGCTTTTGCGCTGCACGTAATGCAGGTGGAACACTTCGGCGGTTTTGGCCCGCTCGCCGATGTATTCATCACTTGTTTTGAGTTCATCCACCAACTGCTTGTCCAGAGCCGCGACACCCAACCAGATTTCCCCGGTAGCAACCTCGTCAATCGCCAGTTGCGGACGGTAGTTGGCAACGAAGTTCTTGAACAGGTCGTGGGTGATGTCCAGATCCTGCTGAAACTTCTCACGGCCTTTCTCGGTATTTTCACCAAATACGGTCAGCGTGCGTTTGTACTCACCGGCGGTCAGCACCTCAAAGTCGATGTCATGCTTTTTCAACAGGCGGTTCACGTTGGGCAACTGCGCCACCACACCAATCGAACCCAGGATGGCGAAGGGAGCGCTGATGATCTTGTCGCCAATGCAGGCCATCATGTAACCGCCACTGGCGGCGACCTTGTCGATACAGATGGTCAGCGGAATGCCCGCCTGACGAATTCGCGCCAATTGCGAGGACGCCAGGCCATAGCTGTGGACCATACCGCCGCCACTTTCCAGGCGCAGTACAACTTCATCCTTGTCGGTTGCCAGGGTTAGCAACGCGGTGATTTCGTGGCGCAGGCTTTCAGTCGCGGAAGCCTTGATATCGCCGTCGAAATCCAGCACGTAGACGCGCGGCTTGGGCTCGGCGAGCTTTTTGTCTTTCTTCAGGCTTTTGGCCTGCTCCTTGCGCAATGCTTTCAAACGATCCTTGTCGAGCAGGGACTGTTCAAGACGTTCGCGCAAGCCTTTGTAGAAATCATTGAGTTTGGTGACTTGCAGCTGCCCGGCCGCACGGCGTCGACCTTTTCCGCGCAACGACGCAATCGCCACCAGAACTACAACAATGGCTACCACCAGCGTGACCGTTTTGGCCAGGAAACTGGCGTAATCGGCTAAAAACTCCACAGAGACTCCTCACTTGATAGCGCCCTTACCATGCAAGGGTCGCGGATAGCGCAAGCATACCGGCGCGGCCCGTTGGCGACCAGCCGCCAATCATTTCGAAAACCAGGAATTCAAACAAGCGTATGTTTTTTCATTGACACGTCATCGGCATCCCCATAACCTCGCGAAAAACATCAACGTACCGAGACGACACGGACGTGGGCAGCATCTATCTGATACGACATGGCCAGGCTTCGTTTGGTGCCGATAATTACGACGTGCTGTCGCCAACCGGAATTCGCCAATCCCAAGTGCTGGGCGAACACCTTTCACGTTTGGGCAAGGGTTTTGATCGATGCGTTGCAGGTGGTCTGCGCCGTCAGCAGCACACTGCCGAAACCACCCTGGCGCAGCTGGTGAGCGCCGGTTTGCCAGTACCTGAACTGGAAATCGACGCAGGTTTTGACGAATTCGACGCCGAGGCAGTCATTCGTGGACTACTGCCAGCCATGCTCCCTGATGAACCCGATGCCCTTCAGGTAATGCGCAACGCAGCCCAAAACCGGGCAGAATTTCAGCGCCTGTTTGCCTTGATCATCGGCCGTTGGCTGGACGGTAGTCATGACCCGGCCGGGCTCAAGAGCTGGGTCGATTTTGTCGCTCAAGTCGAAGCCGCGCTGCAGCGCCTTCTCAAGCGCGCCAACGCTGGCGAGCGCATTGCGGTATTTACATCTGGCGGCACCATCACCTCCCTGCTCCACCTTATTACCAAAATGCCGGCTCAGCAGGCCTTCGCGCTGAACTGGCAAATCGTCAACACGTCCCTCAACCATCTGCGGTTTCGTGGCAGCGACGTAACCCTGGCGAGCTTCAATAACCACGCTCACCTACAACTGATGAACAACCCTGAGCTCATCACTTACCGATGAACACTGACCACAGACCAACGAAAAGGATCGAAACATGACCTCCGTAGCCGAAGCAGTTCAAGCCATGAAAGCCAAGTTCAACCCTGCAGCTGCTGCCGGTCTGGACCTGGTTTTCGGCTTTCGTATCGATGAAGACAAACACTTCTCGCTGATCGTGAAAGACAGCACCTGCGAGCTGCAGGAAGGCGAAAACCCTGACGCCCAAGTCACGCTGGTGATGGACGGGGAAACCCTGCAAGGTATCGTCAGCGGCGAAACCGACGGCATGCAGGCTTTCATGGGCGGCAAGCTGCGCGCTGAAGGCGACATGATGCTGGCCATGAAACTGAGCGAGCTGTTCCCGGCCTGATCGGGCGGCACGTTCTGAAAACCGAAGCCTGCGCGCTTCGGTTTTTTTTGCCTGAATGTTGTGCTCGCCTTCGAGCCCGGGCAGCAATCAAGGCCGATGATCGACCTGCAACACGGCAATCTATAAGACAGCCTGCAACTTGTTAGCTACATTCGATTAGTCAATGATCAACCCGCACCATAATAAGTAGAAGGGATAAGCATGGCGCTTACTGACCAATCCACACAGACACGCGCGGGGGAAGAACTTGACGTCGCGCTCATTGATCCCTACCTCAAGGCGAGCATCCCCAGCCTGAGCGGGATTGCGGAGCTGCCGCAGATCAGCCAATTCCCCGGCGGCGCATCAAACCTGACCTACCTGCTGCAATACCCGGATCAGGAGTTCGTCCTGCGTCGACCGCCGTTCGGCCAGAAAGCCAGGTCAGCTCACGACATGGGCCGTGAGTTCCGCATCATCAATCAGCTCAAGGACGCCTTTCCTTATTGCCCGAAAGCGTTTTTACACTGCACTGACGAGACGGTGATCGGCTCTGAGTTCTATGTCATGGAGCGGATCAAGGGCATCATCCTGCGCTCGGACCTGCCGCCCGAGCTGAATCTGGACGCGGCTCAAACCGAAACCCTGTGCAAAAGCTTCATCGACCGCCTGGTGGAGCTGCATCAGGTCGATTACCAGGCCTGCGGCCTGGGTGATCTGGGCAAGCCTCAAGGCTACGTCGAGCGGCAGATTCGCGGCTGGGGCGAACGTTACGACAAGGCTCGCACGCCCGACGCCCCGGAGTGGACGACCGTGAAAGCCTGGCTGCTGGACAAAATGCCGGCAGATCACCCTGTTCCTGCCCTGGTCCACAACGACTACCGCTTCGACAACGTACTGCTCGATCCAGGCAACCCCATGCAGATCATCGGCGTGCTCGATTGGGAGATGACCACTATCGGCGACCCGCTGATGGACTTGGGCAACACGCTGGCGTACTGGATTGAAGCGGCGGATCCCGCTCCGGTGCAGATGATGCGGCGTCAACCCAGCCATGCACCGGGCATGCTCAGCCGCCGCCAGTTTGTCGAGTATTACGCCGAGCGCTCAGGCATCAGCATCGACAACTTCGACTTTTACTACACCTATGGCCTGTTTCGCCTGGCGGGCATCGTGCAACAAATCTACTACCGCTTCTTCCATGGTCAGACTCAAGACAAGCGCTTTGCACAGTTCATCCACATGAACAAACTGCTGGAGCACATGAGTCTGCAAGTGATCGGCAAATCCACGCTTTGACTGCGACTTTATAAGGAAGCCAATATGTCCAGAACCCAATTGTTCGACCTCGACGGCAAGATAGCCTTCGTTTCCGGTGCCAGCCGTGGCATCGGTGAGGCCATCGCCCGCCTGCTGGCCCAACAAGGCGCCCACGTGATCGTCAGCAGCCGCAAGCTCGATGGCTGTCAGCAGGTGGCGGATGCGATCACTGCCGAAGGTGGCAAGGCGACCGCGATAGCCTGCCACATCGGCGAAATGGATCAGATCAACGGCGTTTTCACGCAGATTCGCGAGCAGTTCGGGCGGCTGGATATTCTGGTCAACAACGCAGCCACCAACCCGCAGTTCTGCAATGTGCTGGATACCGACCTCGGGGCGTTTCAGAAGACCGTGGATGTAAACATTCGGGGCTATTTTTTCATGTCGGTGGAAGCCGGCAAGCTGATGCGCGAAGGCGGCGGCGGCAGCATCATCAACGTAGCGTCCATCAATGGCGTGTCGCCGGGCGCGTTTCAGGGCATCTACTCCGTGACCAAGGCCGCAGTGATCAATATGACCAAAGTGTTCGCCAAAGAGTGCGCCCCCTTCGGGATCCGCTGCAACGCCCTGCTGCCGGGCCTGACCGATACCAAATTCGCCTCGGCGCTGGTCAAGAACGACGCGATTCTGAACATGGCCTTGCAGCAAATCCCCCTCAAGCGTGTCGCTGCACCCAGTGAAATGGCCGGCGCGGTGCTCTACCTGGCCAGCGAGGCCTCCAGCTACACCACCGGCGTGGCGTTGAATGTCGATGGTGGGTTTCTGTCGTGATGTGATCTGCGCCTGCAAACACGGTTATCTGTAGGAGCGCGCTTGCCCGCGATTGCATCAGGTCAGGCAACACATTTTTTGCTGACACACTGCATCGCGGGCAAGCGCGCTCCTACAGAATCCTGGGTTTGCGGCCCGAAAGCGCGGCGTCCAGGCCATAGGCATACTCCGACAAAATCACAAGCGGCTGAACACGACACATCAAAAACTTATCTGTAATATGCCCCCCTTCTGGCGCAGCCCTTCTGCCCAACTGCCGAAAAGTCTTTCCCATGCCCTTTGAACTGAGTGTCGATCTGAGCACCCTTGTGGTGCTGGCTGTCGTGGCCTTTGTGGCCGGTTTTATCGATTCCATTGCCGGTGGCGGTGGTTTGCTGACCACTCCCGCCCTGATGACCGCCGGGCTGCCGCCCCATTTGGTGCTGGGCACCAACAAACTCAGTTCGACCTTCGGTTCGGCTATCGCGAGCTACACCTTCTACCGCCGCAAGCTTTTCGAGCCGAAGCAATGGACCCGCGCCCTGATCGGCACCGCAGTCGGGGCATTGATCGGGGCGGTCATTGCCCACTACCTGCCCGCTGCCTGGATCAACCAGATGTTGCCGGTGATTGTCTTTGGCTGTGGCTTGTACCTGCTGTTTGGCGGCACACCGAAGGCGCCGGTGGATACTCACTTGCCGATCAAGAAAAAATGGCAACTGCCCCAAGGCTTGGGACTGGGTTTCTACGACGGTGTCGCAGGCCCCGGCACTGGCGCATTCTGGACAGTCAGCAGCCTGCTGCTTTACCCCCTGGATCTGGTGAAGGCCAGTGGTGTGGCACGCAGCATGAACTTTGTCAGCAACGCCACGGCGTTGTCGGTGTTCATTTTCTCCGGCCAGGTGGACTGGCTAATCGGTCTTAGCATGGGCGTGGCGGTGATGTGCGGCGCCGCCATTGGTGCCCGCAGCGCCATCAAAGGTGGTGCGCGGTTCATTCGTCCGGTGTTCATCACCGTGGTGCTGTGCCTGACCGTCCGCCTAGCCTGGCAACACTGGTTCGGGGGCGCCTGAACGCTGGGCCAGATAGGACTCGATCAGATAGCGCGCAATGGACCGATTGGCGGGCAATGGCGGTAAATCGTCAATGCGAAACCAGCGTGCGTCCTCGATCTCGTCGGCCTGAGGCACGATCTCACCGCTTTCGTACTCAGCATGAAAGCCCAGCATCATCGAATGCGGGAACGGCCAGCACTGGCTGCCCATGTACTTGATGTGCCTGACCTTGACCTGCACCTCTTCCATGACTTCTCGTCGCACGCAATCTTCAGCAGACTCTCCCGGCTCGACGAAGCCGGCCAGCGTACTGTAAACGCCAGTCACGAAGCGCGGCGAGCGCGCCAGAAGGATCTCGTCACCACGGGTGATCAACACGATCATGCTGGGCGAAATGCGTGGATAGAAGCGCAGATTATCGTGCTCGCAATACATGGCCCGTTCACCCGGCACTTGTACCGTGGCCGCACCACAACTGCCGCAGAACCGATGCTCCCGTGCCCAAGTGCTGATTTGCGCGGCGTATCCGAGCATCTGGAAGATGTGGAAGTCTCCCTCCAGCATGAATTGACGCAGCCCTTGCCAGCTACAGCCCTCGACCGCTACCGCGTCTTTGAGTAACAGGAGAAAAACCGGCTCGCCATCCAGGTGACCAATACCGTGCTCGCCAACGACTGGGAGGTCCAAGCGTCGGAGCCATTCCCGAGGGAACAGCACTCCATTGCCATCCAGCATAAAGCCAAGCCCGCTGTGAACGACCGCCCAACCGCCGGGCACCTGGATATCCAATACAGCAGTGGTCCAGCGTCGCACGCCTGACATGAAAAACTCCTGATTAATTGTCGAATACAGGCTTCTGTTTGCTCATTTGCGCAACCATGGCCAACCTCAAGTCAGCCGATTGCAGCATGGCAGCGTTCCAGATGGCAACGTGTTCCAGGCCATCATCAATGCGATGGTCGCGCATGTAGGTAATCATTTCCTTGGTGCCGGCAATCGCAATCGGGGATTTCTCCGCGATCTGGGCGGCAATCGCAAATACACCTTCGAGCAGAGCGGTTGCATCGGTAAAGGTTCGATTAACCAGGCCGATGCTCTGCGCTTCCTGGGCCTCGACCGTGCGGCCGGTGTACGCCAGCTCACGCATGATTCCGTCGTTGATGATCCGTGGCAGACGCTGCAGCGTGCCGACGTCGGCGGCCATGCCCATGTCGATTTCTCGAATGGCGAATTTCGCATCCTCGGCGCAGTAACGCATGTCACAGGCGGAAATCAGATCTATCGCCCCACCCAGGCAGTAACCCTGAATGGCTGCCAGCACCGGTTTGCGGCAATTGTCCACGGCGGTGAAAGAGCCTTGCAAGCGCTCAATGGTCCGTCGCAGCGTTCGCGCATTGCGGCCCACATCCTTGCCCAACTGATTGCCGACAGAGGCCAGTAGCCCCAGGTCGATGCCCGAAGAAAAGTGTGCACCGGCACCACTCAGGACTACCACGCGAACTTCGTCGGTGTCGTCGACCCACTGGAAAATCTCAATGATTTCAGACCAGAATGCCGCATCCATGGCGTTGAGCTTTTGCGGTCGATTGATTTGCACGTGAGCAATGTGATCGTTGACTTCGACGACAAACGATTGGTAGTCAGACACGGAGACCTCACTGATTTTGTTGTTCTGTTAGCCAGCGAATTCTAGCCGGGGAACTATAACAAGCCTGTGGCGCTGATCGTAAGGCAGTGGTTGTGACAGATGCTGGACCGTTTGACCTGGCTGATGGAATCCATCCTGTGGGAGCGGTGCTTGCCCGCGATAGGGTCACTGTAATCCTGCAGGTAAAACACCTAAACCTTATCGGGGGCAAGCACCACTCACAGAAGGGGAAACTGGACCTGCGCAACTGAGTGGAATCAGCCTGCTAGCAGCGAAACTATGAACGCTCGTCGCGCCAAGCGGTCAAGTATTGGGTAAACGTAACATGAGTTGTGCTAACGGCATTAACCAGCACAGCGGCCAGATCAATGGCTATGCCACACCTCCTAAGGTCGCAAGAGGGCGATTCTTGACTACATCAAAAGCAGAAACCGGTATTTCCGGCCTGGATGACATTCTTGCAGGCGGCTTGTCTCGCCGGCATGTGTTTTTACTCGAAGGCGAACCCGGCACAGGTAAAACCACCGTAGCCCTGCATTTTCTGCAAGCAGGTGCACAAGCAGGCGAGCGTTGTCTGTACATCACGCTCTCCGAAACCGACCGTGAATTGCGCGAAGGCGCGACTTCTCATGGCTGGGAGTTGGGTGAAAACATCTCCATCTTCGAGCTGACTCCCCCGGAAAGCCTGCTGAACGCTGAACACCATCAAAGTCTCCTGTATTCTTCGGATCTGGAACTGGGTGAAGCGACCCGCCAGATCTTTGAAGTGGTAGAGCGCGTCAAACCCACTCGTGTAGTCATCGACAGTCTTTCTGAGATTCGCCTGCTGGCGCAAAGCTCCCTGCGTTACCGGCGGCAGATTCTGGCTATCAAACATTACTTTGCGCGTTATGACGCCACCGTTCTGTTGCTGGACGACCTGACCACTGAATCCCTGGATAAAACCGTACACAGTGTGGCTCACGGAGTTATTCGCCTTGAGGAACTGACACCTAATTACGGGGCCGAACGGCGTCGCTTGCGGGTGGTGAAGTATCGAGGACAGAAATACCGCGGCGGCTTCCACGATTTCACCATCATGGCTGACGGTATCCACGTATTCCCTCGTCTGGTCGCGGCCGAACATCGCCACAATTACCAGCGCCAGTCGATTTCCAGCGGCATTGCCGAACTCGATGCCCTGCTGGGCGGCGGGATCGACGGTGGCTCCAGTACGTTGATCCTGGGACCTGCCGGTACCGGTAAATCCCTTATTTCTCTGGTGTTTGCCGCCGCGGCAGTGTCCCGTGGAGAGCGCGTCGGCCTGTTTATCTTCGATGAAGAAATGGGCCTGCTGTTTGATCGCATGCTGAAAATGGGCATCGACCTGCGCGCCCTTCAGGACACAGGCAACCTGATCATTGAACAGGTTGACGCCGCCGAGCTATCACCCGGCGAGTTCGCTCACCGAGTACGCAGCTGCGTGGATAAGCAACAGATCAAGACTGTGGTCATCGACAGCATCAACGGCTATCAGGCAGCAATGCCAGAAGAGAATGCCTTGGTGCTGCACATGCACGAGCTGTTGCTGTACCTCAACCGTCAGGGAGCATCGACGTTCATGACCGTCGCCCAACACGGGCTGGTAGGTGACATGCGCGCGCCGGTAGACATTACCTATCTGGCCGATACCGTGATCCTGTTGCGCTACTTCGAAGCCATGGGTCAGGTTCGCCGCGCCGTATCGATTATCAAAAAACGTACCGGCACCCATGAATCCACCATCCGTGAATACCGGATCAGCAGTCAGGGTCTGAAAATCGGTGCGCCCCTCGAGGCATTTCAAGGCGTTCTGCGGGGCGTTCCACATTACTTCGGCGAGAACAATCCGCTGATGCGAGACGAAGACGCGTGAGCACTCCAGGGCTGTTATCGGAACGGGCAATTATTCTCGCCCCCAAAGGTCGCGACAGCCAGATCGCATTGATGATTTTGCAGGAAGCCGGATTCCCGGCGCTGGTGGCGCACAACCTGCTTGAACTCAATGAGGAGCTGAGCCTGGGCGCAGGGATGGCGATCATTGCTGACGAAGCGCTACGAGGGGGTGATATCAGTTCGCTGGTTGAAAACCTCGAACGCCAGCCACCGTGGTCGGATATTCCCATTGTGTTGCTGACCCGCCATGGCGGGCCGGAACAGAACCCTTCGGCGTTTCTCGGCAGCATGCTGGGCAACGTGACTTTTCTGGAAAGGCCGTTTCACCCCGCTACCTTGGTCAGCCTGGTCACCACTGCGATTCGTGGTCGACGAAGGCAATATGAAGCGCGGGCCCGCATGGCAGACATGCTTGAAGCCGAGCAACGCTTGCAGAACGCGCTCAAGGCCGGGCGTCTGGGGTCCTGGCAATTGCAGGCAGAGTTTCTCACCCTGAGTTGCTCCGACATTACCAAATCTCATTACGGGCGCAGCGCTGATGCGCCCTTCGCTTACGAAGACTGGCTCGACACGGTTTACGCCGCTGACCAGCCGCGCATGCAGTCGGCACTGCAGCGCAGCCTGGACAGTGGCGAAGACTTCATCATCGAGTACCGCAACCTCTGGCCGGATGGCTCGCTTAACTGGGTGGATGTGCGCGCTCGCGCCATTCGGGCAAAAAACGGCAGAGTCAGCTCACTGGTGGGTGTGACGTCGGACATTACCGAACGCAAACAGGCCGAAGGTCAGTTGCGGCGGCTCAACGAAACCCTGGAACAGCAGGTTGAAGAACGCACCTCGCAGCTGCGTCACAACGAGGAAGTGCTGCGTCAGTCGCAAAAAATGGAAGCTGTGGGCCAACTCACTGGCGGGATTGCCCACGACTTCAACAACATGCTCACCGGCATCATCGGCAGCCTGGAGCTATTGCGCAGACGCCTGGCCCGGGGCCGGACCGAAGACCTTGACGGGTTGATCGAGTTGGGCGTGACATCTGCCAACCGGGCCGCTGCCCTCACCCATCGTCTGCTGGCATTCTCTCGGCGCCAGTCGCTGGATTCAAAGCCCGTCGAGCTGAATCAGCTAGTGAATTCCATGGGCGAACTGCTGCATCGCAGTATCAACGAGAGCATTCGCCTGGAAATGCACCTGAGCGACGACCTCTGGACCGCCGAAGCCGATCCGAATCAGCTGGAAAGCGCTCTGCTCAACCTGGTGCTCAACGCTCGGGATGCGATGCCCGAAGGCGGCTTGCTGATTGTGGAGTCCTGCAACCGCAGCCTGGATGCCTCCTTCACCAATGCCCATGAAAACCTGCTGCCCGGCGACTATGTGGTGCTGAGCGTTAGCGACACCGGTTGCGGAATGCCACAAAGCGTCATCAACAGGGCGTTCGATCCATTTTTCACCACCAAACCCATCGGTCAGGGTACCGGCCTGGGTTTGTCGATGATTTACGGTTTCAGCAAACAGTCGCACGGGCACGTGTCGATCAGCAGCGAAGTGGGCAAAGGCACCACGGTCGAGCTGTATCTGCCGCGCTTCAAAGGGATGCAAGTCCAGGATGAGCAACCCTACATCAGCAACCAGACTCTCGCTAAAGATGGAGAAACAGTGCTGATTGTCGAAGATGACCCAGCCGTACGCGCACTGGTCAGCGAGGTTCTCAACGAGCTGGGCTACAAGTTTGTTGAAGCCGCGGACGGGACTGAGGCGGTGCCCATCCTGGAGTCAGGTCAGCGAATTGATCTGCTTATCAGTGATGTCGGCCTGCCGGGCATGAATGGCCGACAGCTGGCCGAGATCGCCCGCCAGTTCCGCCCGGGTCTCAAGGTTCTGTTCATCACGGGTTATGCGGAGCACGCCGCGGTCAGGGCGGGCTTCCTTGACGAGGGGATGCAGATGATCACCAAACCCTTTGCCTTTGATCACCTGACGGCCAAGGTGCGGGAGATGATCGAGGTTTGAAGCCTGGAATATGTAGGAGCTCACGAGCAACGCGAGGCAGCGATGCGATTTGTCTGACACCCCGAGGTTCGCAGCCTTCGGCAGCTCCTACAGGGTCTGTGTCTCGCTCACGGTCCTACAGGAGCTGACCGAGGTTGCGAGCGCTACGAATGCGGTCTGGCATACCAGCCGCAATTTGCCGCCTCCGGCAGCGTCTACAAGACCCAGGCTCAAGCCAGCAAACTCTCAATCTGCGAATGCAGGGTTTCCATGGTGAACGGCTTGGCCAGGATCGGTGCCTTGCGGGCGATCGGGCTGCCGGAGTCGAGGATCTCGGCCGGGTAGCCGCTGATGAAAATCACTTTCAGCTCAGGCCTGAGCATCACTGCGGGCTCGGCGATCATTACCCCGGAGATGCCGCCAGGCAGGCGATAGTCAGTAATCATCAAGTCCAGGTGCGGTTTGGTGGCAAGAATCTCGAACGCCTGCTCGCCGTTTTCCGCCTGCAAAACCCGATAACCCTCGCCCGATAGATAATCGGCGAGCAGCATCAGGATCAGCGGTTCGTCTTCGACGATGAGGACGACATTTTCTGCATCAGAACTCATGGGACTGCCTTTGGTCTTTAATTAGCTGCCATTACGACCCTGGCGGGTGCCGTAGGTTGCGTGAATGTCAGATAAATCTTCGTTTGCTGCCGTCGGCCTTCAGACCGGCAGGCAAACCCTGAACATTGAACCGTTGCCCTCTTCGCTCTCGACAACGATTTCCCCACCATGGGCCGCGACGATCTGCTCGGAAATGAACAGGCCCAACCCCAGGCCATGGATCGCATGATTGGCGGCCACGCGCTCGAACTGCTGGAAAATACGTCTTTGGTTTTCCGGGCTGATCCCGATGCCCTGATCCCGCACTTCGACCCGCGCCTGACCGGCAACCGCATAGACGCGCACTTCGATCGGCTTCCGGGCGCCGTAGCGCAGCGCGTTGGTCAGCAGGTTGGCGATCACCTGTTCAATGCGGAACTCATCCCATACGCCGATAACCGGCTCTTCTGCGGTGAAGGTCACACTGGACTCGGCAGCGGCGATCTGTGCGGAAAAGCTTTCCAGCAAATTACCCACCAGCTCGGCCAGATCAAACGCACTGGTACGGATGGACAGTTTGCCAGTGCGGATGCGGGAAACATCGAGCATATCCTCGATCAAGCGAATCAGGCTCTGGATCTGCCGTTCATCGCGCTCGACCATGGCTTGCATCTTGTCCATCGAGAATGCGGCACTGTTGCCTTTGGCCAGATGCAGCTTGCGCAGCTGGGTCTCCAGGATCAGTCCATTGAGCGGCGTGCGGACCTCGTGGGACACGATCGACATAAAGTCATCGCGCATACGCACCGCGTGCTCAAGTTCGTTCTGGGTCTGCTGCAACTTGCTCAGCAGCAGCTCTTGCTCGCGGCGGCTCTGTTCAAGCGCCTCGACTTGCAACTTCATCGCCTTGCGCTGGCGATACAGATCGACGAAGACATTGACCTTGCTCTTCACCGCATGGATATCCAACGGCTTGTGCAGAAAGTCCACCGCACCGCTCTCGTAGCCCTTGAAGGCGTAGTTGAGCTCGCGACCTGCTGCGCTGACGAACACAATAGGGATGCTTTTTGTGCGATCGGTACTGCGCATCAGTTCGGCCAGCTCGAAGCCGTTCATCCCCGGCATCTGCACGTCCAGAATCGCCATGGCGAATTCATGCTGCAGCAGCAGGGACAAAGCTTCATCGGCCGACAGGGCTTTGTAGACCTCGCGGTCCTCGCGCTTGATCAGCGCTTCAAGTGCCAGAAGATTCTCCGGCAGGTCATCGACAATCAGCAGCTTGGCTTGAATGTGACTCAACATGCGATTCGTTCCAGCTCGACCAGTAACTGGCCTATGTCATTTAAAGGCAGCAGGTAGTCGGGCTCATGCAAGGCCAGCGCGGCCTCGGGCATGGTCCGGGCCTGTGCCTGCGCAGGGTCCTGCACAACCGTCATACCGCCGGCGCGCTTGATGAGCGACAAACCAAAAGCACCGTCGTTGTTTGCCCCGGTCAGCAAAACGCCGACCAGGCGTTCGCGATAGGCATCGGCTGCCGACTCAAAAAGGATGTCAATACTGGGCCGGGAATGGAAAACCCGGTCTTCCTGACTCAGGGACAAACTGAAGTCGCGCTCAACTGACAAGTGATACCCCGGCCCGGCAAAATACAGCGTGCCGGGCACGATGTCCTCCTTGTCATCGGCTTCCTTGACCGGGATCTGCAGACGCGCCTGAAACACGCTGGCCAGTTGGCTGCGGCGCTCATCAGGAATATGCAGAACGGTGATGATAGGCAAGCGAAACCCGACCTTGATCGCAGCGAAAACCTTCAGCAATGCCTCAACGCCGCCGGCGGATGCGCCTACCACGATGGCATCCACCACCGGCAGCGCATGCTCATCCAATCGAGTAACGTCAAAGCTTGTCTTCATGACTTGCGATAGATCCGTTCTGGTTTGACGAAAGATTCGAACTTGTTCGAATAGGCAGAAAAATCCAGGGTTTCCTTGCTGCCCAGGACCAAAAAGCCGCGATGACTCAAGGAGTCATGGAACAGGCCAAAGGCCCGATCCTGGAGTTTCTTGTTGAAGTAAATCAGCACATTGCGGCAGGAGATCAACTGGGTTTCCGAAAACACGCTGTCAGTCGCCAGACTGTGATCGGCAAAGGTCACGTTCTCACGCAGGCTTTTGTCGAAAATAGCGTGGTCATAAGCTGCGGTGTAGTAGTCGCTGAAGGCTCGCTGACCGCCCGCCCTCTGGTAGTTCTGGGTATACGCCCGCACGCTCTCCATGGAAAAGATGCCTTGCTTGGCTTTTTCAAGCGAACTGGGATTGATGTCCGTGGCGTAGATAATCGTGCGCTCGAGCAGGCCCTCCTCACGCAGCAGGATCGCCATGGAATAGACTTCTTCCCCAGTGCTGCAGCCCGCGATCCAGATCTTGATCGAGGGATAAGTTTTAAGCAGCGGCACAACCTCCTGACGAATAGCCAGAAAATGCGACGGGTCGCGGAACATCTCACTCACCGGGATAGTGAGGTATTGCAGCAGTTGCATGAAGGCTGCAGGGTCGTGGAGCACCCTCTCCTGCAACGCCGAGATGGTGGTGCAATCAAACTGGCGCAACGCATGATTGACCCGACGCTTGACTGAAGCGCCGGAGTAATCGCGGAAATCGTAGCTGTATTTGAGATAAATCGCGTCTATCAACAGCCGCAATTCGATATCCGCGTTGTGATCTAGAGACATGGCTGACCTGGGGTTGTGATTCGGGCGCGCCGCTTCCGGCGCTGCCGCGCCATTAGGAGCACGGCACTGTTTGGGCCGCCCTGGCTCAAATACGTTCCATTTTCGGTAACCACACCCGTATCAGCGAAAACAGCCGATCCAGGTCAATAGGTTTAGCTAGGTAATCGTTGGTACCTGCCTGCAGGCAACGCTCCTGATCGTCCTTCATGGCCTTGGCCGTTACGGCAATGATCGGCAGCTTGCGCCAGCGCGGGTTTTTGCGAATCTCGATGGTGGCTTCATAACCGTCCATTTCCGGCATCATTACGTCCATCAGTACCAGGTCGATGTCCTCGACCTCATCCAGCTTGGCAATGGCTTCAAAACCGTTGCGTGCCACTTCTACCACCGCACCTTTGTGTTCCAGAGCGCTGGTCAGGGCAAAGATGTTACGCACATCATCATCCACCACCAGGATCCGGCGACCCTCGAAAACCTTGTCACGACTGCGAGCGGTCTTGAGCATCTTCTGCCGCTCGTTGGATAGCTGGGACTCCACCTTGTGCAGGAACAGCGTCACCTCATCCAGAAGGCGCTCCGGGGAACGGGCACCCTTGATGATGATCGAGCGTGAGTATTTGAGCAGTTCGGTCTCTTCATCGCGGGTCAAGTTGCGCCCGGTGTAGACGATGACGGGCGGGAACGCGCAAATCTCTTCGGTGGACATGCGCTTGAGCAGGTCATTGCCGAGCATGTCCGGCAGCTTCAGGTCGATGATCATGCAGTCGTAAACGTTGTCACGCAGCAAGTCGAGAGCGTCCTGGGCAAAGCCCACGGCGGTGATTTCGATATCGTCATCGCCGATCAAACGAGCGATGCTGTCACGCTGCAAGGCATCATCCTCCACCAGAAGAATCCGTTTGACCTTCTGGGTCAGCTTGGCTTCCAGCTTGGCGAATACATCCTTGAGTTCTTCACGGGTAGTCGGCTTCACCGCATAACCCACTGCGCCCATGTGCATCGCCGCTTCCTGGCGATCTTCGACGGAAATCACGTGCACCGGGATGTGCCGGGTGGGTGCCAGTTCCTTGAGGCGTTGCAGGACCGTCAGCCCCGAATGATCCGGAAGGCGCATGTCCAGCAGGATCGCATCCGGCACAAACTGCGCGGCCAGATTGAAACCATCATCGGCGGCGTGAGCGACCAGGCAGTGATAACCCAGCTCATGGGCCAGATCGAAGAGGATTTTGGCGAAGGCCGGTTCGTCCTCGATCACCAGAATGCAGCGTTTGTCCGAAGGCAGCTTTTCACGGTCATCGGCGAAGGTGGGCACCACTTGTTTGGCCGCCGGCGGCAAAGCTGCGGGCGCAGGCGCAAAATGGGCCACATGCACAGCTGGTGCGGACAAAGTCGCCAGCGGTGCAGGCTGCTCGCCGTACTCCAACTGCACTTGCTCGACGTACTGTTCAGGGAGAACCAGAGAGAAAATACTGCCTTGGCCGGGTTCACTGGTGACGCTGATCGAGCCTCCCAGCAACCCTGCCAGGTCGCGGGAAATCGACAGGCCCAGGCCCGTCCCGCCGTAGCGACGGTTGGTGGTGCCATCGGCCTGACGGAAGGCTTCGAAAATACTTTCGTGGTGTTCAGGAGCGATGCCGATGCCGGAGTCGCGCACCGTGAAGACAATGCCTTCACCCGGCTGACGGGAAACCGTCATGCTCACCGTTCCGGATTCGGTGAATTTCACGGCGTTGGACAGCAGGTTCTTGAGAATCTGCTCCAGACGCTGGCGGTCGGTGAACAGCATGGTCGGCGCGCCAGCCTGCAATTCAACGTAAAAATCGAGCTTCTTGTCGGCGGCCAATGGCTGGAACATACCGCGCAAGCCCTCTACCAGACGGGCAACGCTGGTATTTTCCGGACGCATGTCCAGCTTGCCGGCCTCGACCTTGGAAATATCCAGGATGTCGTTGATCAGGTTCAGCAAGTCGTTGCCTGCGGAGTAGATCGACTCGGCGAACTTGACCTGTTCAGCCGTGAGGTTATCGCTAGGATTTTCTGCCAGCAATTTGGCCAGGATCAACGAACTGTTGAGCGGCGTGCGCAGCTCGTGGGACATGTTGGCAAGGAATTCTGACTTGTACTTGCTGGAGCGCTGTAGCTCATCGGCTCGGGCCTCAAGTTCCACCTGGGCGATGTGCAGCTCTTCGTTATTACGGTCCAGCGCATCGCGCTGATCGGCCAACGCCTGCCCCTGTTCGGCCAGCTGTTCGTTGGTCTGTTCCAGCTCAGCCTGCTGGGTTTCCAGATGAACCTGAGACTCTTTGAGGATCCGCGACTGCTCTTCCAGTTCTTCGTTGGCGGTGCGCAGCTCTTCCTGCTGCACTTGCAGCTCTTCGTTGAGCTGCTGGGTTTCTGCCAGAACCTCTTGCAGACGCTGACGGTACCGGGCAGCTTCGATGGACGTACCGACGTTATCGGCGATCAACTCAAGAAACTCGACATCGTCATCGGTGAGCGGGCGCAAGAAGCCAAGCTCGATCACACCGTTGACCTGGTCGTCGTTACTGGTCGGGATCACCAACACACTGCGTGGTTCACCCTCGCCCAGGCCGGAGCTGACTTTGAAGTAATCACCCGGGACATGATCAAGCCTGATGAGCTGATCCTGCTGAGCCGCCTGGCCGATAATGCCTTCACCGCTGTAGATCGATTGCTCGTGCTGTTCCTGCTCCCGGGAGAAGCCATAGGACGCCACGCGCTTGAGCCCACCGTGCTCCTGACGGACATAAACCGCCGCCACGACGCTACCCAAGTACTGCGCGAAAAACTGCAGGACGTTGCGGCCCAAGGTATTCAAGGTCAGTTGGCCAAGCACTTGCTCTGCCAGTTCACTCTGCCCGTTGCGCAACCAGGCAACCTTCTTCAGCCGCTCTGCGTTTTCTTCCTGAAGTTTGAGGTTATCGCCGTAAGTATTTGACAGCGCTATCAAATCACGACGCCCGATGTAGGCCAGGAAGCCACTGACTCCCAACACGAAGAGGAGATACAGGGCTACTGACAGAATCGTTGTGCGAGTGACGTCAGCATTACGGGCCAGACGCAGTTGCTGTTCGACGGCAACGATTTCCTCGAACTGATTGCGGATCTCGTCGGTCAGGCGTTTGCCTCGCCCGGTGCGTAGCGGCGCAATGTACTCACCCTTGTTGCGGCGCTGATCGATCATTTCCTCTGCGTACAGCGTCCACTCAGCTTGCAATGCCTGGACGCGCCTTAGACGGTCTACCTGGGGCGGATTGTCGGCGACCAGCGTCTCGAGGCCCTTGAGTTCAGCCGTGACAGCGGGCTTCGCGAGCTCATAGGGGTCCAGATAATGCTCATCCCCGGCCAGCAGATAACCGCGCATGCCGGTTTCCATATCGATGGAAAGCTTCAAGGCCCGGTTGGTGTTGTTGATCACTCGGTCGGTATGCTCGACCCATTGAATGACCGACAGCAGATAGCTGATCAGCCCGATGAAAAACATCGCGGTGACGACGCCGACACTCAAAGGGAGAGTGACGTTACGACCGAGTAATTTACGAAAACGTTGCTCATCGACGGTAGACGGACGGTTCATGAAAATGTCCAAGTGATTCATCAAGCCGTGAATATTGCCGTAAACTCCAGAAAAAGACTCTGATTTCTGACACATATTGCTGAATTTTCTGACATTTATTCGGCGAGAATGGCGTTAACCGGCTCAGAAACGTTACAAACATTGGACTCAGCCATTCGAATGGATAGATTTTGAGGCAAACCGGAACTTTCACGGCCGTATTGCCAACTTATTTCACGGCCGCGTCCATGCGGTCATGCACCCAGTCATTTGCACAAGGAAACTAACTCATGTCCCCCAGCACCATTCTTGTGGTCGAAGACGACGCCATCGTTCGCATGCTGATCGTCGACGTTCTTGAAGAGCTGGAATATGCCGTGCTGGAAGCTGAAGACGGCGAAGCGGCGCTAAAAGTGCTCGAGGATGAGGGCACCATCATCGACCTGATGATGACCGACCATGGCTTGCCGGGCATCAGCGGTGCGCAGCTGGCCACCAAGACCCGGGAACTGCGCCCGTCCCTGCCGATTCTGTTCGCCAGTGGTTATGCGGAAAATATCGACGTCCCTGCCGGCATGCACAGCATTGGCAAACCTTTCTCCATCGACCAACTGCGGGACAAGGTAAAAAGCATTCTTGGATAACTTCGACGCGGCCGGGGTGAAACCCCGGGTTCTGATTATCGGTTACGTGTGGCCCGAGCCCAGGTCATCAGCAGCCAGCGGGCACATGATGCAGATCATCCAGTGCTTCCTTGAACAGGACTGGCGCATCACCTTCGCCAGCCCTGCGACCGAAGGTGAACACAAGGCTGATCTGGCCGCACTGGGCATTGACGAAGTCGGTATTGAACTCAATAGCAGCAGTTTTGATGAATTTGTCACTGAGGTTGCGCCTGACATTGTGCTGTTCGACCAATTCATGATCGAGGAGCAATTCGGTTGGCGGGTGGAGAAACATTGCCCGGATGCTCTGCGAATTCTGGAAACGTCTGACCTGCAAAGCCTGCGCAATACGCGACACAACCAATTAAAGCGCCACCTTAACGAATCACCCCAACCTGATGATTTAGAAGCATTTTTCGGATCATCGATATCGACTATTTATACGGAGATGGCCACCGGCGATCTCGCTCAGCGTGAAGTCGCTGCCTTGTTCAGGTCGGATCTCAATCTGATGACCTCCGATGTGGAAATGCAGCTCTTGAGCAGTCAGTTCGCTGTGCCGGAAAGCTTGCTGCACTGGTGCCCATTAATGGTTGAAGGCGCCGCTTGCGAGCCCGGCTCATTTGATGACCGTGCGCACTTTCTCAGCATCGGCAACTTCCGCCATGCGCCGAACTGGGATGCAGTGCTGTGGATGAAGAACGCCATCTGGCCGTTGATCCGCCAGCAGCTGCCCAAAGCCCAGTTGCACATCTATGGTTCCTATACGCCACCTAAAGCCACTGCGCTGCATAACGCGGCCCAAGGCTTTCATGTGATGAATTGGGCTGAGGATGCCTTGCAGGTCATGGCACAGGCGCGGGTGTGTCTGGCGCCTTTGCGTTTTGGCGCAGGGATCAAAGGCAAGCTCATCGATGCCATGCTGTGCGGCACGCCATCGGTCACCACACCGATAGGCGCCGAAGCCATGAGCGGCGAGCACCCGTGGCCTGGCCTGATTGCCAGCAGCGCCGAGGACATCGCCAACGCTGCCGTACGCCTGTATCAGGATCGGGCGCTATGGGACCAGGCACAACAGGCCGGTACGACGCTGCTTCAGGCCCGCTATCAGCATGAGCAGCACTGCGCGAGCCTGATCAAGCGTATCGAGCAACTGCGCCAGAACCTGCCTGCACATCGCGCGGCCAATTTCGTCGGGGCGATGCTGCGGCACCACCACCATAAGAGCACCCAGTACATGGCGCAGTGGATTGAGGCGAAGAATCGGAAACTCTGATTTCACGGTTCCCTGACAAAACGCTTTCGCAAGGCAGGCCTGGATATGTAGGAGCGCGCTTGCCCGCGATTCGATTTCAGGATCCGTCTATTTGTTGCCTGAGCTGACGTCATCGCGGGCAAGCGCGCTCCTACGACTTTGCGCTACGCAACAGATACGTATCCATAATCCAGCCTTTCTGCCGCCTTGCCTGGGCCCTCACCTCTTTGATCTGCTCACACACCTCATCCAGAGGCCCACTGATCAGGATTTCATCGGGCATTCCTAAATAGGCGCCCCAATAGATATGCAGCCCACGATTCAAAAACTTCTCGAAGGTGCAGTGAGCATCCAGCATGACCAGCACATTTTCCGGGGTATGTTCTGGCTCCAGCGCCAGTTGGCGGCCAGTGGTAATCAGAATCGGCTCGCCGATGCGATTCAGCGCAATGCGGTGTTGCGCGGCCAGCGCCTGCACACTGCTGATGCCTGGAATCACTTCATATTCAAATAGTTGCGATCCGTTGCTAATAATCAATTCAAGTATTCGTGACGTGCTGTCATACAGCGCTGGATCCCCCCAGATCAAAAACCCGGCGGTTTGCTCCGGCCCCACTTCCTCGCCAATCAAGCGCTCAAACAGTGCCGCGCGCTGCTGGTGCCAGCGCAGAATGCCCTGCTCATAGGATTGCGGATCATCCTTGCGCGGTGGATCGCTGATCTGCACCAAGCGATAGTCATCGCCCTGGATATAACGCTCGCAGATCTCTTTTCTGAGCCGCAACAGACTGTCATCGGCATAGCCCTTGTCGAGGATGAACAAGACCTTGGCGCGGTTCAGGGCGTTGATGGCCTGGATCGTGATCTGTTCGGGATGGCCTGAGCCGATGCCGATGAGGAGGATGGTTTTCATGCAGCGCCTCAGAATTTAAATCTGGTCTGTGATGTAGGAGCTGCCGCAGGCTGCGAAAGCAATATTGCTGAAAAAACGCAATTCGCAGCCTTCGGCAGCTCCTACAAGAGGTACATCAGCGGTTTGATCAGCACTGCAAATAGTGCACATTAGCAGCCTGGCATTTCAGCGCGACGGCCACTCCATGACAAAAACAACAAGGGTCACAGACCCCTCTTATGAATTGATGGACGACCACAACGGCCTATCCATCATTTATCGCGAACACGGCTTTCCGTGCCCGCTGGTGCGCTGGCACTTTCACAAGGAATACGAGCTGCACCTGATTGTTGCGAGTTCAGGCAAGGTTTTCGTGGGCGATTACATCGGTAACTTCTACCCTGGCACCCTGTTTCTTACCGGCCCGAATCTCCCCCATAACTGGATCAGTCAGATCGACGGAGGCGAAGTCGTGCCCAAGCGAGACATGCTGGTCAACTTCACTGATGAACTGCTGGTAAGTGGCAATCAGGTGTTCGCTGAACTGAAAACCCTGACCCCCCTGCTGGAGCGCGCGCAATACGGCATTGAGTTCCGCTGCAAGCGGACCATTCGCCAAGCCATGAAACTGATGCAGAAGATTGCCGATTCCAAAGGTATCAGTCGGCTCGGGCACTTTTTCATCCTCCTGGAGTTGCTGGCAGTCAGCGATGATTACCAGCTGCTATCTGCCACCAACTCGGTGCAGATGACGGATGAAAACAGTGTCGACCGCACCAACCGCGCCGTCGACTACATTTTTGCCCACTACGCCCGAGAATTGCCCCTGGAAGAAGTCGCTGAGTATCTGGGCATGAAGCCAACCTACTTCTCGCGGGTTTTCAAGCAGGCCACCGGCCGCTGTTTTGTGGAGTTCGTCAATCGCCTGCGTATCAGCAAATCCTGCGAGCTGCTGGCGGATGGCGAGAAACCGGTGACCGACGTCTGTTTCGAGTCAGGTTTCAACAACATTTCCAACTTCAACCGGCGCTTCCAGCAACTCAAGGGCATGACGCCGTCTCACTATCGGCGTCTGGCCGTTCAGCGCCTTACCGAACAAAACCTGTACTGATTCACCTGCGTAAACGCCTATCAACTACGCTGAAACAGCGTCGCAGACCTTCCCGGACGGGTCGGGCAAGGTTTACCCGCTGACAGCCAGTGCAAAAAAGTATCAGTAGCAGTGCGGCGCAGGATTTGTCTTTGCGCTCGCCGCCCGCTGTAATCAGTCCACCTCTTCCTCGTCTCAGGAAGAAACAAAAACAATAACCGACCCTCTGTCGCTCATCGGGCACAGAAGAGGAGAGATACATGAAGACCACTGCAAAAGTTCTGCTCGCCAGTACCTGTCTGACGCTCTGCGCCACCGCCTTCGCGGGCGACGTCACCATCGCCACAGTCAACAACAGCGACATGATCCGCATGCAGCGGCTGTCGAAAACCTTTGAAGAACAACATCCCGATATCAAACTCAAGTGGGTCGTCCTCGAAGAGAACGTCCTGCGTCAGCGGCTGACCACCGACATCGCCACCAAGGGCGGGCAATTCGACGTGCTGACCATTGGCATGTACGAAGCCTCACTCTGGGGTGCCAAGGGCTGGCTGCAAGAGATGAAAGATCTGCCGGCCAGTTATGCGCTGGACGACGTGTTCCCCTCGGTACGTGACGGTCTGTCGGTAGACGGCAAGCTATTCGCGCTGCCCTTCTACGCCGAGAGCTCCATCACCTACTACCGCACCGACCTGTTCAAGGCCGCTGGCCTGACCATGCCGGAGCGTCCGACCTGGACGCAGATCGCCGAGTTTGCCGACAAGCTCACCGACAAATCCAAAGAGCAATACGGCATCTGCCTGCGTGGCAAGGCCGGCTGGGGCGAGAACATGGCGCTGATCAGCACGGTCGCCAACTCCTTTGGCGGGCGCTGGTTTGATGAGCAGTGGAAACCCCAGTTCGATCAGCCCGAGTGGAAAGACGCGCTGAACTTCTACGTCAATACCATGAAGAAATCCGGCCCGCCGGGTGCCTCCAGCAACGGTTTCAACGAAAACCTCGCGCTTTTCAACAGCGGCAAGTGCGCGATCTGGGTCGATGCCAGCGTGGCCGGTTCGTTCGTCACCGACAAATCCCAAAGCAAGGTGGCCGACAGCGTGGGCTTTACCTACGCGCCCCATGAAAAGACAGACAAAGGCTCTGCGTGGCTGTACTCATGGGCGCTGGCGATTCCCACTAGTGCGAAGAACCAGAAAGACGCCAAGGCCTTCACCGAATGGGCCACGTCTCAGGATTACGCGAAACTGGTAGCGGAGAAAGACGGCGTGTCCAACGTACCGCCTGGCACTCGGGCTTCGACTTATACCGATGAGTACAAGAAGGCCGCACCATTCGCGAACATCACCCTGGAATCCCTCAAGGCCGTTACGCCTAAAACCCCGACCCTCAAGCCGGTGCCTTACGTGGGCATCCAACTGGTGACCATTCCTGAGTTCCAGGCGATTGGCACCTCGGTCGGCCAGCAGTTCTCGGCCGCACTGGTAGGTACAGCAACACCTGAGGCCGCATTGAAAAATGCGCAAACCGCGACTGAGCGCGACATGAAGCGAGCGGGTTATCCGAAGAAATAGTCGCCACTGACTATCGGCCGGGGGAGTTGACCGCCCCGGCCCACCGTTCTTCTTTGAACCAGGATCGCCATCATGACTACCTCAACCCCTACTCCACATGCCGCCACGCTCAGCGATAATCCGCCGCGCAAAGGCAGCGTGACCAAACCCGGCTGGTTTCTGGTCAGCCCTTCGGTGCTGCTGTTGCTGGTGTGGATGATCGTGCCGTTGGGCATGACTATTTACTTCTCGCTGATCCGCTACAACCTGCTCAGTCCTGGTGAAAACGAATTCGTCGGCCTGGAAAATTTCGAGTACTTCGTCACCGACACCGGGTTTATACCCGGCGCCACCAACACCTTGCTGCTGGTGGGTAGCGTATTGCTGATCAGCGTGGTGCTCGGCGTGCTGATCTCCGCCCTGCTCGAGGCCAGTGAATTCCTGGGTCGCGGCATTGTGCGAGTACTGTTGATCTCGCCGTTTTTCATCATGCCCACCGTCAGCGCACTGATCTGGAAGAACCTGATTTTTCATCCTGTGTCGGGGATTCTGGCTTCGGTGTGGAAGCTGTTTGGCGCTCAACCCATCGACTGGCTGGCCAATTACCCACTGCTGTCGATCATCATCATTGTGTCCTGGCAGTGGCTGCCGTTTGCCATTCTGATCCTGATGACGGCCATGCAGTCGCTGGATCAGGAACAGAAAGAAGCCGCCCGCCTGGATGGCGCGGGTCCCATCGCGATCTTCTGGCACTTGACCCTGCCTCATCTGGCCCGGCCAATCGCGGTGGTGGTCATGATCGAAACCATCTTCCTGCTGTCGGTATTCGCCGAGATTTTTACAACCACTAACGGCGGGCCGGGTTTTGCCTCGACCAATCTGGCGTACCTGATCTACAACCAGGCGCTGTTGCAATTCGACGTGGGTATGGCTTCGGCCGGCGGGCTGATCGCCGTGGTGATCGCCAACATTGCTGCAATCATCCTGATCCGGATGATCGGCAAAAACCTCACCGACAAGTCTTGAGGGCCGAACCATGATGACGCTCAAACAATCCCGTCGCCTGCAAAGCGTACTGCTCGGCACCTTATGCTGGGTGATCGCGGCGCTGATTTTCTTCCCGATCTTCTGGATGGTCCTGACCAGCTTCAAAACCGAGATCGAAGCCTTTGCCACCCCGCCGCAATTCATCTTCACGCCAACGCTGGAGAACTACCTGCACATTCAGGAGCGCAGTGATTACTTCCACTTCGCCTGGAACTCGCTGGTGATTTCGTTCAGCGCGACGATCCTGTGCATGTTGGTCGCGGTACCTGCGGCTTACTCCATGGCGTTTTTCGAGACCAAACGGACCAAGAGTACGTTGTTGTGGATGCTCTCCACCAAGATGCTGCCGCCGGTGGGCGTGCTGATGCCGATCTACCTGCTGGCCAAGACCTTTGGTCTGTTGGATACCCGTATCGCGCTTATCGTGATCTACACGCTGATCAATCTGCCCATCGTGGTGTGGATGATCTACACCTACTTCAAGGACATTCCCGGGGAAATCCTCGAAGCCTCACGGCTTGACGGGGCCAGCACCCGCCAGGAAATCTTCAAGGTGCTGATCCCGATCTGCAAAGGCGGCCTGGCATCTACGGCGCTGTTGTCGTTGATCCTGTGCTGGAACGAAGCGTTCTGGTCACTGAATCTCACCTCGTCCAATGCGGCGCCACTCACTGCGCTGATCGCGTCCTACTCCAGCCCCGAGGGGTTGTTCTGGGCCAAGCTTTCTGCGGTATCGACCCTTGCCTGTGCGCCAATCCTGATCTTCGGCTGGATCAGCCAGAAACAGCTGGTCCGCGGCCTCTCGTTTGGGGCGGTGAAATGACGGACACAAGATATCCGGCGCCGCCTTTGATGGCCCGCGGTGGTGCGGTAAACGCCAGAACCTGTAGGAGCGCGCTTGGTCTGGGCCGCATCCGGACGATTACGGTGGTTCAGCTGAAGAATCATTGCCTGATCCAACGCTATCGTCCGGATGCGGCCCAGACCAAGCGCGCTCCTACAGGTCGGCTTCGCAAGCAATACATCGGCTTGGCAGGACCAACCGGCACATTGTTTACCCATTGCTGAAATATTGAAGAATAAGAACGGAGGCCACCATGGCTAACCTCAGCATCAGAAATCTGCAAAAAGGCTTCGATGGCCATCAGATCATCAAAGGCATCGACCTGGACGTGAAAGATCGCGAGTTCGTGGTCTTCGTTGGCCCGTCGGGCTGTGGCAAGTCCACTCTGTTGCGTCTGATTGCCGGGCTGGAAGATGTCACCTCCGGCACCATCGAACTGGATGGCCGCGACATCACCCAGGTCACCCCGGCCAAACGCGATCTGGCCATGGTGTTCCAGACCTACGCGCTGTACCCGCACATGACCGTCGGCAAGAACCTCTCGTTCGCCCTGGATCTGGCCGGCGGCGACAAGGCGCTGATCAAGAAGAAAGTCGATGAGGCCGCGCGGATTCTCGAACTTGGGCCATTGCTCGAGCGCAAGCCGAAGCAGTTGTCTGGCGGGCAGCGTCAGCGGGTGGCTATCGGCCGGGCGATTGTGCGTAACCCGAAGATTTTTCTCTTCGACGAACCCCTCTCCAACCTCGACGCCGCGCTGCGGGTGCAGACCCGTCTGGAGTTGTCGCGCCTGCATAAAGAGCTGCAAGCAACCATGATTTACGTGACCCATGACCAGGTGGAAGCCATGACCCTGGCGGACAAAGTGGTGGTGCTCAACGGCGGTAAGGTTGAACAAGTGGGCTCTCCACTGGAGCTGTATCACCACCCGGCCAACCTGTTTGTCGCAGGCTTCCTCGGTACGCCGAAAATGGGCTTCCTCAAGGGCAAGGTCAGCCGCGTCGACGCCAGCGGCTGCGAAGTCGAACTGGACGCCGGCACACGTATCACCTTGCCGTTCACCAATGCACAGCAGAGCGTCGGCGATCCGGTAACGCTGGGCATCCGTCCTGAACACCTGAACCTGGCCAAAGAAGGCGATTGCCAGATGCAGGTGATTGCCGATGTCAGCGAACGGCTTGGCAGCGACACCTATTGCCATGTGCGCACCCGCGCTGGCGAAGCCTTGACCATGCGGATCAGGGGGGATCTGGCCAGCCAGTATGGCGACACCCTCAACCTGCATCTGGATAGCGCTCATTGCCATTTATTCGACGCCCAGGGTCTGGTGATTGCCAGAGCCCTGCCGGTTGCCGCCTGAGAATCAGAGGTCCCTGTCATGAAATTGAATAACCAGAATCTTACGCAGCTGGGGGCAAGTATCGCCTTGCCTGCTTATTCGCCCAGCGCCACACGCCAGGGGATTGCGCATATCGGCGTCGGCGGCTTCCACCGCGCCCATCAGGCGTTTTACACCGACGCGCTGATGAACAAGGGTCTGGGCCTGGACTGGAGCATCTGCGGCATCGGCCTGCGCCCGGAAGATCGTGCGGTGCGCGATGCGCTGGCCGGGCAGGACTACCTCTATACCTTGTATGAGCTGGGCGACACTCCGGACACCGAAACCCGGATCATCGCGTCCATCAGCGGCATGCTGCTGGCCGAAGACGATATTCAGGCGCTGATTGACAAACTCGCCAGCCCTGAAATCCGCATCGTCTCCCTGACCATTACCGAAGGCGGTTACTGCATCGACGACAGCAGTGGCGAATTCATGAGCCACCTCCCACAAATTCAGCATGACCTGGCCAACCCGGACGCCCCACGAACCGTGTTCGGCCTGCTGTGCGCGGCGCTGAACAAGCGTCGCGCCGCATCTATCGCGGCGTTTACGGTGATGTCCTGCGATAACCTGCCTCACAACGGCGCCGTGGCCCGCAAGGCGCTGCTGGCCTTTGCCGCCCCGCTGGATGCTGCGCTGCATGACTGGATCGCCGAGCACGTGAGCTTCCCCAATGCCATGGTCGACCGCATCACGCCCATGACCAGCACCGCCCACCGCCTGCAACTGGCGGACGAAAAAGGTATCGACGATGCCTGGCCGGTGGTCTGCGAACCTTTCGTGCAATGGGTGCTGGAGGATAAATTCGTCAACGGGCGTCCTGCCTGGGAAGAAGTCGGCGTGCAGTTCACCGACGACGTCACGCCCTACGAAGAAATGAAGATCAAGCTGCTCAACGGTAGCCATCTGGCCCTGACCTATCTGGGCGCGCTCAAGGGCTATCGTTTCGTCCACGAAACCATGAATGACCCGCTGTTCGTGAGTTACATCCGCAGCTACATGGACCTGGACGTCACCCCGCAACTGGCCTCGGTACCCGGCATTGATCTGGAAGGCTACAAGGACACCCTGATCGAGCGCTTCTCCAATCAGGCCATTGCCGATCAGCTTGAGCGAGTCTGCTCCGACGGCTCATCGAAATTCCCGAAGTTCACCGTGCCGACCATCAATCGGTTGATCGTCGATCAAGGCAACATGGAGCGTGCGGCGCTGGTGGTCGCTGCCTGGGCGGTGTATCTGCAACGCACGGAAGGCGAAAACGGCGTGGCGTACAAGATCCTCGACCCGAGGGCCGAGTTCTGCAAGGCGCTGGTGGCAGACGATGTGCTGATCACCCAGCGCTTGTTGGCCGTGGAAGAGATTTTCGGCGCTGCCATCGCGCAATCTGCTGAATTTGTCGCCGCCTTCGAACAGAACCTGAACAGCCTCAAGCAGCTGGGCGTCAGTAAGACCCTGGAAAACCTGTTGGCCAGAACCGTCTGAGGTGAGCATGTTTCTCGGCATCGATTGCGGCACCCAAGGCACTAAAGCCATTGTCCTCGACGCCCGCTCCGGGCAGGTTCTCGGGCAGGGCTCGGCACCTCACAGCATGATCAGCGGCGCCAATGGCCGGCGTGAACAGGATGTGCAGCAATGGCTGAGCGCTTTTGAACAAGCGACGCAGCAAGCACTGCAACAGGCGGGTGTCTCAGGCCAGAAGATCCTCGGCATTGGCGTTTCCGGCCAGCAACACGGGCTGGTGCTGCTGGATGCTGATGGGCAAGTGCTGCGCCCGGCGAAACTCTGGTGCGACACTGAATCCACGCCGCAAAACGACCGACTGCTCGACTACCTGGGCGGCGAAAGCGGTTCGTTACAGCGGCTGGGCATTGTCATCGCGCCCGGTTATACCGTGTCCAAGCTGCTGTGGACCTACGAGCAGCATCCGGATGTTTTTCAGCGCATCGAGAAAATCCTGTTGCCCCATGACTACTTGAATTACTGGCTGACCGGGCGCGCCGCCAGCGAGTATGGCGATGCCTCCGGCACCGGTTATTTCGATGTGCGCAGCCGTCAATGGGACTTGGACATCCTGCATCATATCGACCCCACCGGTCGTCTCAGCCGGGCCCTGCCCGAACTGCTTGAGGCAGAGGCCCCGGTGGGCAGGATTCTCCCCCAGATCGCCCAGCGGCTAGGCCTAAACCCTGAAGCCGTGGTGTCCAGTGGCGGCGGCGACAACATGATGGGCGCCATCGGCACCGGCAACATTGAGCCGGGAGTGATCACCATGAGCCTCGGCTCTTCCGGTACTGTGTATGCCTTTACCGACCAGCCGCAGATTAGCGAACAGGCGTCGGTGGCGACGTTCTGCTCATCATCAGGGGGCTGGCTGCCGCTGATCTGCACCATGAACCTGACCAACGCCACAGCAGCGGTGCGCGAATTGTTCGACATGGATATCGCGGCGTTCAACCTGGCGGTGGATCAGGCCCCCATTGGTGCCCAAGGCGTGTCAATGTTGCCGTTCCTCAACGGCGAGCGCGTGCCCGCCCTGCCCCACGCCACCGGCAGCATCCTGGGCCTGGACGCGACTAACCTGACCCGCGCCAATCTATGCCGTGCGGTGGTGGAAGGCACGACGTTCGGCTTGCGGTACGGGCTGGACCTGCTGCGGGACAGCGGTATCAAAAGCGCGAATATCCGCCTGATCGGCGGTGGCGCCAAAAGCGCGGTCTGGCGCCAGATAGTCGCCGACATCATGGCGACGCCGGTCATTTGCACCGAACACACCGAAGCTGCAGCTTTGGGCGCAGCCATACAGGCAGCTTGGTGCTACTCGAAAGCGAGTGCTGGCTATAACGCCGAGCCAGAAACCCTGGCCAGGCTCTGCGCGCGCTGCGCCACTCTGGATGTCAGCAGTGAAACCCGGCCTGTCGCCGCGAACGTCATCGCTTATCGACAGGTCTATGAGCGCTATCGGAGTCAGTTGCCGTCGTATCAAGGCACTGGCTTATCTAAATAAGGGAGCACCTATGTTTCTCGTGTGTGGCGAAGCACTGTTCGACTTTTTCAGTCAGCCCGATAGCAGCGTCGAACTCAATAAACTGGGCTTTCAAGCGATTGCCGGTGGATCACCTTTCAACGTTGCCGTAGGCCTGCGGCGCCTGGGCGTGGAAGCAGGACTCCTTGCCGGCTTGTCCACCGACTATCTGGGCCAGCGCTTGCGTAGCGTGCTGGATAAAGAAGGCGTGAAGGCTGACTTTCTGGTCGCTTTCGATGCGCCAACCACCCTGGCCATGGTTGCCGTGGGCGCCGACGGCTCCCCGGTCTACAGCTTTCGTGGCGAGGGCTGCGCCGATCGGCAATTACGCCTTGAGCACTTGCCGGAGCTGGATGAGCAAGTGCGCGGCATTCATATCGGATCGTTTTCGCTCGTGGTGCAGCCGATTGCCGACACATTGCTCGCCCTGGTGGTCAGGGAAAGCGGCCGGCGGCTGATTACCCTGGACCCCAACGTACGCCTCAACCCTGCGCCGGATATCCAGCGCTGGCGCGAGCAGGTCAGCACCTTCGCCGAACATGCACACCTGATCAAAGTCAGCGACGAAGACCTTGAACTGCTCTATCCCGACCAGGACGCAGCCAGCATCGCTCAGGGCTGGCTGAGCAAGCGTTGTCAGCTGGTGATTCTGACCCGCGGCGCAGAAGGCGCGACGGTATTCAGCCGCCAGCACGGCAGCTGGTCGGTCCCCGCCGAAAAAGTCGTGACCGCCGATACGGTAGGCGCTGGCGACACCTTCCAGGCGGCATTGATCACCTTCATGACCGAGCGCCAGCTGGACGACCCCATGAGCCTGCCTACCCTGCGTAAGGAAACCCTCGACGAAATGCTCAGGTTCGCCGTAAAAGCAGCGGCCCTGACCTGCACCAAGGTCGGTCCGGATTTGCCGTATCGGGGGCAGTTGGCGTAACAAAAAGGACGCCACACACCCTGTAGGAGCTGCCGAAGGCTGCGAATGGCGGTATGTCTGGCAAACCGCAATTCTCAGTCTTCGGCATCTCCATCAAACAAAAAATAACTATCTGAATTGAAGGCCTTTCTGTAGGAGCGCGCTTGCCCGCGATAGAGTCGGGTCAGGCAGCACATCTTAGTGCAGACATACCGCATCGCCGCAAACGCGCTCAGGGTCCCATGTTTGCAGCGCGACAGCGCGGCGTCAGGACGACGGCACACTAGTGCGGACCGCCACACTCGTAGGACCGCTTAGACAATTCTTGTAGGACCCTTCCCAAACCCCCTTCCCTGCATTGAGCGGACGGTGTTCATCGGCCAACCTTGCGCCTTCGCCAAGGGCCGTCCGCCCACTCTGGCAAGGAGCCTACGATACCTGACAACTGCCAGACCCCACGCGGTCACATGGCTAACCTCATCGCCAAATCCAAAAGCAATGACCCCCTCGACGCGGAAGGTATGTGTCCGCTGATGATGCAGACCATTCAACTGCTACCGGTGC